>Ga0209013_10001992_pt1 | contig 18731 bp, 17 predicted proteins | sample Cruoilmetagenom2_FD_187291 | JGI IMG/M metagenome (GOLD analysis project Ga0209013, IMG submission 187291) | Oil polluted marine microbial communities from Coal Oil Point, Santa Barbara, California, USA - Sample 2 (SPAdes) (version 2) | ecosystem: Environmental > Aquatic > Marine > Oil seeps ...
ATTTCGTTAGGTGTACGATCAGCTACAAAACCGGTTAAAATAGGTTTTCTGATGTTTTCGATTACATAAATACCTACGAAGGCTAAAAATGAAATAACCCATAGCCCGTAGTAAAAACAGATACCGGAAAAAATACCAAATCCAAACCCCCAGAGTAAGGTGGTGTACGAAATACTTTGTTTTCTTTTATCAGCTACTTTGGACGAAATTTGTGAAGCCCGCGAAGTGAGCAGGTAGATAAAAAAATAAAGTGTTCCTACAACAATTCCATTTTTTCTCTCCGGTTCCACATGTAACAGCACGGGGACCAGAAGAGCGATATATACCATCAGTGGCTGTATATAATCTTTCACCGCTTTCAGGTAAGCCGAATGCAAAGCCGAAGTGTTGATTATTTTTAAAACATGTGGTTTTTGAATAACCCGCCAAAATGATTGCAAGGCAGAATTTATACCCCAGCCTGTCCTTTCAGATGGTTTTAACGAATGATTTAAGTCCTTAGGATACGACAGAATAAGCAACATATTTAATACATATGGAATAGTAGAATACAAAAAGATGTCCCTGTAAGCGCCGCTATAAAAAACAATTAATCCGGCTATTAGTGAAGAAACAGCCGAGCCCTTTTGCGACCAGGCGCGGGTATGTCCATAATAATAAATTTTCTGATCTTCCCAGCGGTTTAGTTTCAGGTAATCCATGATCATCCCCTTATGAGTACCTGAACGGAATGCTTCCCCGATGCCGTATAAAACAAAAGCAAGTAGAAACCACCAAAAACCGGCTGAGAAATAAAAAACAAGAAAAGAAAATATATAAGCAACAAAAGATCCGGTTAACGCATTCTTTCTCCCCCAGGTGTCGGCCACAATACCGGAAGGAATTTCAAATACATTGATGATTATTTCGCGAACGGCATACAGAATACCTATCTCTGTATATGACAAACCTTTCTCGACAAGGAAGAGGATAAAAAACGCATCGAAAAAGCGCAGGTTTTTCAAAAAACCGTAAAAGCAAAACTTAACATATTGTTTGTCTCTGATCATCACCGGAACTTATCCGTAACAAAGCTACGAATATCCTTACTACAGTTTAAATAATTAACCGCACCCCACCTAAATCTTCGATTCGGTAGGGAAAATGATCACCCGGTGAGCCTATAAACATAAAATTAATAGGGATGTTCCATTTATCAGAAAGGCTCCGGACTAATTTTGGACCAAATTTTCCGGTTAGCGTAACAAATTCTATGGAAATATCAGGATACTCTTTATCAAGAAAATCAATATCATTTTTCAATGATTTGATAATTCGCCCGGAATTCTTGTCATTTTCATCAACAACGGTTACCAGCTTAATTTTTTTTGTGTTTTCATTTTTCAAAATATACAGCATCACTTTGTTCAGATTACTGATATTATCGCCCCGGGTGAAGAACACAAATTCCTGGGAATTTATTCGTTCAATTGTGTGATTTATAGAGACATTCAGTTTCAAAAAGACCTCTCTGATAGGATCAAAAATGTTTCTAAGGAGCCTTAAAAGTAATCTTAACAAGACAATACGATTTAGCATAATGATGATGAACAAAATACTGGGGATAAAATACTCAAGAAATATATAGAAATTAGAAGGTATGTCCGGATCAGAAGATTTAATTAAAATGTTGCCTGTCAAGGCAGTGATAACGCCTGTCAAAGCAATAAACACCGAGATCCAGGGCGCTTTGTGCAGCCTTGGCAATTTGGCTCGTTTAACTTTCAGCAGGATATTTCCAACGGCAAACAGACCCATTACCGAAAGAAAAGAAATAGTATAAACACCGGCCAGGGCTTCAACTTTTCCTTCGGTTATCAACAGAACAGAAAGGCTGATTAGTAAAAACAGAATAATAATACGGTACGAACTGTTCTGTTTGTTTTTTTTAAGAAAAAACGGGGGTAAAATGCGGTCTAACGTCATTCTCTCCAACAGCCCGGTAACACCAACAAAAGAAGTCAATACAGCTCCACTGAGGACAATAACTGCATCAACCGAAATAATCCAACCGAGCCAATAACCTCCGGTAACATTACCCATTTGTGACAATAAAACATCACTATGCAGTTCTTTTATTTCGGGAATGGCTATTAATGAGATAGCAAGAAAAGCCATAAGCGGATTGATAACACTAACAATAATCCACATATTCTTCAGTGTTTTAACAAAAACTCCACGATCCTGCTCTTCCACATAATTGGCCGAGCTTTCAAATCCCGAAATACCCAACATAGAGGCCGAAAACCCTAAAAATACGGCCGCGCTGATACTTCCTTCTACGGGTAGTTTCCAGTTGGCGTATAAAGTACTGAAACCATTATTAATTAGATAGTAAAAAATAAACACGGTTAAAAGAACCATAGAACTTAAATGAAAAATAAAGATTCCCGTTGCTACTTTTGAAGATTCACGGATACCGAGTATGGCCAACAAAGCAAAAATAATCAGCAAGATGACTGTAGATAATATAATGGGTTCCGAATGCCACAGGCTATGTAAATAATGCATGGCTTCATTTGCCGATATAACGGAAGTGGCCATATAGGACAAAATGGTCAATGTAGCAGCAAATGACGCCATAAACTTGCTGGTAGTATTTAACAAAGCGTTATAAGCGCCCCCGTTCAAAGGCAACGCGCATACTACTTCGGCGTAAATTTTGCGGAAAAGAAACAAGATAAAAGCCACAATAAGCAACGTAATCCAGGCGTACTTACCGGCATAAATAATCGATAAAGCTGAAACATATAGAACGGAAGAGCTAATATCATTACCGCAAATAGCTGTTGCAGGAAGTTCAGTTAATTTCTTTTTAATCCGTGTCATGATCGTTTAAATAAGGGTTAACATGACTAATGTGAGGGGTGTCGTGAGGGCTAAGGCACCTTATCTGTACTTCAATAACACATTTCTTATCACGCATCATTCGAAAGTAATTACCTTAAATTCAGTGATATATATAAAACATATTACTTGAGGGCGTAAATTTAACAAATGTTATTAAAATGCAAGTGATTCGGCTGAAAAACTTCAGATTTATTGAAATTCTTATTCTTTTTAAATCAGTTGCGTCCTAAACGATGAAGAAAGATTACCTTAAAACCATGAATGATTTATAGTTATCGGGCACTATCGAAATGGGGGGCTTCCACCTTTGAAAAAATGCGTAAATAAAATCAACACATGGAACGTTAAAAAAGAAAATCTGTTTAAGCGCAGTGAGTTACTTTCTTTTAGTGGAATGTATTGATTTTTAGCTGTTTTTTCGGCAGTGGCGGCATTTTTTGCATCCTTTTTTTTGCTGTTGAAAAAAAGGATGTCCCGAAAGTTTTCGGGAGCCTGGCTTGAGGGCATTGCTAAATTATATTTATTTAGGTCAGTGTTATTTAGCACGTTTCAATAAGGAGAAGAAGTAAAGTTAACCTGATGATTTTGGATCAGAAATTAAATACGTGGCAGCAATGGCGGCCGTCAATGCCACAAAAAAAGTAAGCAAGCGCGAAGTGATCACCTCCTCCATGCCCGTATTAATCATGGCGGCATAAGTGGCATGAGGATATTGGCAAATGATTACTTTTTTCATACATAGTTGAATTAGTTTTAGGAGTATACTACAGCCGAACGTGACACATACAGCAATCACTGCGGACTAGAATAATTTTACCTCGTATTACTTTTTACTTGTTCCGTTGGTCTTCAATGGTCAAGTAAAAGATATGTTGTTCGTGTTAGCCAGCGGAACTTTTATTGTTCTACGATTTCAACCCTACGGTTTCTAGCTTTACCTTTATCGGTGCTGTTGGAAGTTATTGGCACAAGGTTAGCCACACCGTAAGCTTTAAGTTGACCGGCATCAACTCCGTATTTACTGACCAATTCATTCGTAACGGCTTTTGCCCTGTTTTCTGATAAGGTCATGTTGGCATCAAAATTCCCTACATTATCCGTATGCCCGACAATAAAGAATTTTTTGTCGGAGTGCTGCTTGATGTATCTGGCGATTTCATTGATCTGGTTGTCAGACTGAGCATCTATGTCAGCACTTCCCGTGGCAAAATGAATATCGTGAAAAACAGAATGCCCCGTCATTTTAATGTTTTGTGCAATATTGTCGGCGGAAACCAACCCTAAATCTAACGGAACCGCTTCAATGACCGATTGATTGACGATAATTTCGTCTCCGTCTTCGCCAATGAATAAGGCAACGTAAATATCAAGCGAATCCCTTACTCCGCTGTAAACTACATAATAATAATCTTTGTCGCATTTATTTCCGTAAAAATCATCGACACCGATGACAATGGCACCGCCATCTCCACCATAATAGTCTTCCCTGTAAAAACAGGTGTTTTCAAATTGCTCTGTATAAAGAACATTGTATCCCGCTTTGGTTAAAGTATTGTTATAATTTTCGTAAACCTTCAATATGCCTGTCTCCATGGGGAGTAAATACTGAATGTTGGTGATTTTGCCTTTAACTTCCATGTATTTTGTAAAAAAAGTTCCGTGGCCTTTAAAATCAACATCCCCGGGAACATCCAGTCCCAGGTAAAAAGCCCCGTAGTTGATGATACTGCAGGCATGTATTGTTGCTCCCTGAAACCTGCTGATACCTTCGTAATCTTTGCACCCTTCCTGATCAGGAGTACCCGGTTCGTTTTGCGCTGAAAGATTTGTTACCATCACGAATGTAACGGCTAACAATAAAGTTAACTTTTTCATTTTGTTTCTTGTTTTTCTGTTAATAATAAGGTTTATATCATGGTTAACAGCCTGCGTTTACAGTACAGGTTGCTATCCTTTAAAAAGAACTTACAAAATTAGTAATTATCCGAAATAATCAAATATTTTCAATGATTCCTGTCTCGTTACCGAATTACGATCTGGGTTTCGGAGGGAGCTTCCTTACCTTCTCCGTAATGCTCTTTGAAGGCAATCTTCTTCCCGCCAGGCGGAAAGCAACAACAGAAAAAAACAAGGGAAGGGAGCGATGAGTGTTTTCATCAGCTTTTAAAGTTAGCTGTGTTTTATCTCTTTTAATACATTCCCCTATATAATCTAACTAGTTTTAAATATCTGTTACTTGTTTAGTTTTGGTGCCGGCCACACATAAGTAGTAATGATCGCTGCTGCCAGGGCCACAAAAAAAGTAAGCAGGCGCGAAGTGATCACCTTCTCCATGCCCGTATTGATCCAGATAATAGTGAACGCAATCCCGGTAACAATGGTAGCCAGAACAGCTCTTCCATGGTATTTTTTCCAGAACAACGTCAACAGCACAACCACCGAAAACGTGCCACCTATACCTGCCCATACGTAGCTTACCAGGCTAAAGATAAAAGTGTTATCGCCCGATATCAGGGCTAAAGTCAGGGCTATAACAGCCAGCAGGGCAGTAATGACCCTTGAAATGAATAATTGATGTTTATTACTGATGTTTTGCATTTTTTTTGATGCGGGCTTCAGTAAATTTTCCGTCAGTTCTGTGGATGAAAGGATCAGCAAGGAGTCGGCCGTTGAGATCATTGCCGCAATAGCTCCGGTAATTAAAATAGCGGCTATGGGTGTCGGGAAAACCGTTAATAAAACCATAGGCATTACAAACTCCCTGTCAGTTAATCCGTTTACACTTCCTTCGGGACCAAAAATAGCCAAACCAATCCAGCCAATCGACAAAGCGCCCACGTATGCGATAAGCGTCCAGCCAATACCAATATTGCGGGCGTATTTAGCCTGTTTTCGGTTACGGATCGCCATAAAACGGGTGCTGAGCTGTGGTTGACCACCCAGGTATCCGAAAAACCATGAAAAGCCCCCCACGATAACAATCCCGATGCTAAAACCTGAAGCCGCTCCCGTTAAAGAAGTAAAAGAAGGACCGGCCAGCTTGAGTGCCATACTTACAGAAGGTGCGAAAAGATCAGGATTTTGTGAAAGATAAATAAGCCCCATAATAGGCCCGACAATTAAAGCGATGATCATTATAATCGCCTGAACCACATCAGTATAAACAACCGAACGGAAGCCGCCATAAATTGTGTAAGGAATGATAACAACGGCGGTAATGATCATCCCGGTAAGCGGATCGATGCCAAATAATGTATAAAGGATTTTGCCACCCCCGAGGAATTGAGCTCCCACATAAAAAAAGAAGAAAAAAACAATAGCGGAAGAAGCCACCATGCGTATCCAGCGGGTTTGAGCCGGATGTGATTTTGCGATAAACGAGGTAAAAGTAGAGGCATCTAAACGATCAGCCCTATCACTCAGCCGCCAGGCCAGCAGCACCCATGCGGTAACAATTCCGGCCACACAGCCAACAGCAGTCCATATTTCAGTAAGGCCAAATGCGTAGGCGGCACCGGGCAGCCCCAACAATGCCCATGAACTTTCTCCCGTGGCCCGTTCGCTCAGCGCTGCTACCCAACCAGGCAGCTTTCGGCCGGCAATGGCATAATCCTGCTCCGTTTTTACTCTTCGGCCCTGGTAAACACCCCAAAGCATCAGACCGGTTATGTAAACGGCCATGATAACAAGAATCATTACCTGGTTTTCCATATTCCGAATTTTTTAGTGAGCAATTTAAAGAAATATTAAGAAATCATGTTTCATTTCTCATATGTTTTTGATAACAGAAAGTCCTTCTCTTAGTGTTTAAGGATGTGGTATCCGATTTATTTTTCATTGAAAAGCCTCTTGCTTTGCTGGTGGTCATGTTCTTTTGGCTTCACCTGTATTTGATAATATAAGTTGAATGACGAATATCGATTAACGAATGTTGATTTTTGATTACGAATACTTCGGTATTCTAAAATCGTTAATCGGTGTTTGATATTAAAATGAAGAAATGATTTATAGCCCCTTTCAGGGGCAAAGCAAGGCCACCTTCTAAGAAGGTGTGATTTTTATTTCTTATAGGCGTAATGCCCAATAATCTCAAAATCAAACAAGCAGTCAGCAACAACCTGCCCGCCACCAATATTATGCACAATTAAATATCTGCTTCCGTCATTCGATTTCTTATCAACAACAAGTCCGATATGTGTTATGTTACCACCCAGGTTCCAGCAAACGATATCTCCGGACAGATAGTCATACGGATTTTCCGACACGGGCTTCACCATTCCGTGCCGCTCAAAGAAAACCATAAGGTTGGGGACCCTTCTGTGGTCGATATTTTTGTCAGGGCTTGTTAGCCCCCAGATTTTTGGATAGGCATCAAAGTTTGAATTCATATCTTCATGAACTTCTTTTTGAAGATCAATTCCGAGCTTTCTGTATGCCCGAATTACAACATCTGTACAAACACCCCGGTCAGCCGGGATATCTCCATTCGGATAATCAATACTGTAGTAATTCGGATCGTATGTTACATTTTGTTTTGTCAGTTCCACAGCCGAATCGGCGAGCTGGGCATAAAAAGTGTTTTGAGCAAACGAAAGATTTAATACCCCCAAAAAGATACATATGTTAAGTAATCTGATGCTCATAACGTAAGTGCAAATGGTAAAGATACGGTGTTAAAAAATAAGCTAATTAAAGCAGTAAAAATACGATCGGTATGCACACCATCGGTATCCAGGTTGCAGTTAAACCAAACAATAATAGTGTAGTTTTTTGTATTTGAGTGAATCATAGTTGAAACAAAGCCCGGCAGGCCACCATCTTGTTCGTAATAATTTCCAAACCATGCAGCTCAAATGCTGTACTACACATCCGGCCCCCTGAATAGTATCTATTTTGCCATTTGGAGTTACTGAAGGCTGTCAGAAAGAAAAAACCAAGTAGGTAAAATAAAAAAAGGGGTAAAAGTTGTTTCTTTTGCCCCTTATACAAATGCGCCTGGTTTATTACAACACAGCCAGCGCAGCTTCGTAATTGGGTTCATCAATAATTTCGCCAACCTGCTGCGTATAAATTACAGTTCCTTCTTCATCCAGTACCACAACGGCTCTTGACTCTAATCCTGCCAACGGGCCATCGATAATTTCAACGCCATAGTCTTTACCAAACTGTCCACCGCGGAAGTCTGAAAGATTGTGTACATCATGCAAGCCTTCGGCGCCACAGAAACGCGCTTGTGCAAACGGAAGGTCTTTTGAAATACACAAAACAACCGTGTTTTCCAATCCGGAAGCTTCTGCATTAAATCGTCTAACCGATGCAGCACAAGTCCCGGTATCAAGACTTGGAAAAATATTTAATACAACTTTTTTTCCTCTGTAATCAGAGAGTGATTTTATAGATAAATCGTCTTTTACAAGTGTAAATTCTGGCGCTTTCGCTCCGGTTTCGGGCAAGTTGCCAATAGTGTTAATCGGGTTTCCTTTTAAAGTTATTTGTGCCATTATTATGTTATGATTTTAATTTATTAAAGCGGCAAATATAAGTGTAAAATATTCAGAAAGTACCCAGATGGGTCTTAACAAATCTTAAAGTTCGTTTTTTAACTCCTGAATAGCGCTGCAGCTATGCCATCGGCAAAAAGTTTGCCTGCGTTGGTTAGCGTATAAACGGAGCCGTTTTTCAGAACTCTGCTTTCGTTAACAAAAGTTGTAATATGTTCTTTAAAATGCCGGGTATAATTGCTACCGAAAACATTTTCGATATGTTCCGTATCACATCCCCACGAGGTGCGCAGGGATGTCATGACGTATTCGTTGAACTGCTGGTCTTTGGTTAGCACCTCTTTTTCAAGGATCGCTGTACCGGTTTGCTCAAACGCCATATATTGTTTCATATTAGCAACATTCCACTGCCGCGAAGAACCGTTAAACGAATGAGCCGAAGGGCCAACGCCAAGATAATGTCCGCCCAGCCAGTAAATGCTGTTGTGTTTTGAATAAAAACCTTCGCGGGCGAAATTGGAAATTTCGTAATGGTTAAAACCGTGTTTATTCGTCTCTTTCAGCAGCAACTCAAAGTGTCTTACGGTTTGTTCCTCATCAACGGCAGACATTCTGTTTTTGGCGATAAGGCTGTGCAGCACGGTTTTCTTTTCCACGGTAAGTGCGTATGAAGAAAGATGCGGTATTCCGAAAGCAAAAAACAAGGCCAGGTTTTTCAGCCATTTTTCTTCCGTAAGTGTCGGGATGCCGTAAATCAGGTCGATAGTTATGTTATTCAACCCCGCATGTAAACTGTTTTCAATGACCTTTATGGCCTGTGAACCGTCATGTACGCGGTTCAAATAATCAAGGTCTTCGTTATGAAAGCTTTGCACGCCGATACTCAGGCGGTTAACAGGCGTGTTTTTCTTTACAGATTCAATTTTCTCCCGGGTCAGATCATCCGGATTTGCTTCCAGGGTGATCTCCGCCTTTTCGTTTACCGGAAACAGGGACTTTATTTTATCAACAAGAAGTACTATTTCGTTAACAGACAACAAAGAAGGTGTGCCCCCTCCCAAATATATAGTGTTGATTGGTTGCCCGCCGAGATAATCCTTGCGCTGTTCAAGTTCCTTCAATAAGACATGAATAAAGTCGTGCCGGTATTTTTGTGAAATGACCGTATAGAAATTACAGTAGTGACATTTTTGCTTACAAAACGGAATGTGGATATAAATACCAGCCATGATTATTGGGGTTGATCACACTTTTTTACGCATAATAAGCCGGAAGGTGGTGCCTTCCCCCATAGTAGAACTTTTTACAAATATTTTTCCTTTGTGGTAATCTCGGATAATCCTTTTCGACAGAGAAAGCCCTAATCCCCAGCCTCTTTTCTTACTGGTATAGCCCGGGTTAAAAATATCGCGTTGCTCTGTGCGCGAAATCCCCCGCCCGGTATCGCTTATATCGATAACCACATGTTTAGCGTCTTCTTTCATAGTGATCAGGATCGTACCCACTCCATCCATAGCGTCAATGGCATTTTTACATAGATTTTCAATCACCCAGCTGAACAGCGAAGAGTTGACGGGAACCGACACCTTTTTGTTTTCCGGAAAGTCGAGAATATAGCTTGTTTTTTTAGGAGACCTTGGCTTCAGATAGGTGACGCTGTCGTATATGACCTTTACAATATTATCCGATTTCAGGGTTGGTATGGAGCCGATCTTTGAAAAACGTTCGGTAATTATTTCCAGGCGGCGGATATCTTTTTCAATTTCGTCGGCAGCCTGCCCGGCCGAACCCTCACCCATCCGAAGGAGTTCCATCCATGCCATAATTGATGATAAAGGCGTGCCGATCTGGTGCGCCGTTTCTTTGGCCATACCTGCCCAAACCCTGTTTTGTTCCGATTTACGGGCATAGCTGAACAGCAAATAAGCGATTAGAAAGAACACAAAAACAATAAGAATCTGTGTCAGAGGAAAAAAGCGGATGATGGTTAAAAGCTCCGAATCCTTATAAAAAATATAGCTTGTTCCCTGGTCTCCAAAAGTAACTTTTATCGGCGTGTTCTCATACTCCATTTCTTTCAGTTTTTGCTGCACATAGGCCGGGTCGCTCATCTGGATATCATTCAGGTTGCCGAACTGAACAACTTTTGTTTTCGTGCTGTCGGTAATGATGACCGGAACACTTGACGAGTTCAGCGCCACCTCTTCCATGAATGATGAGATATAATCATTCAGCACTTCTTTCAACTCCTGGAAAAATTTAGAGTCTTTGTAATACAGATAATTCTTCCTTGTAGGTGTATAAGGCACCTCTATCGGGTTGTACAGCGAAAATTCATCCTTTATTTTTCCCCTGAGAAACTCGAGTGTATCCTGGCTGGCATCCAGGTTTTTGGTGTTCAGTATTTTTCTGTTTTCATCGGTAAGGATAACGGGAATTGTATTATTCTCTTTGATAATGTCAATATAAAAAGTAAGGTCGCTTACCGAATTGTCGTTTAATACCTGTTCATATACTTTTGCCAGCAACTCCACTTTAGTACGTTCCTGTTCCTGCAGTTTGCTGAAGAAAAATTCAGTATACTTCACAAGCCGTGCCTTGCGATGTACTGCTGCCGCCCACAGCCTGACATTTTTTTGTTCTTCCTTAGCGAATTTATTGACAATGATGTTTGTATAAAAAACAGAAGCCCCAATAATAACTGCGGCCAGAATAAACAGCAATAATTTAGCCCGTTTTTTTTGTGTATAAAGATCCAATGCAGAATAATTTAAATTCAAAAATAGAACATTTAAACGACACACTTTATTGCCCGCGCTAAATGTTAACGGAAATATGGATGAAAAAGGAATTTCGGACAAAAAGTATGTGAATGAGTACCCATATCGTCTAATAATAGACGAATTGGGCAATCAAATCGACAAATAGAATAATATTAAGAAATACAAAGCGTTAATTTTGAAAGGTCTAAACAATTTGCAACCGGAAGATTCCCGTAAAGAGATTATAAAGCATCTATGATTAAGCTAAACGAGATTAATAAAACATATAATACAGGCTCAAACAGCCTGCATGTGTTAAAAGGCGTTGACCTGTCTATTGAAAAAGGAGAACTGGTATCTATTATGGGTTCGTCGGGTTCGGGAAAGTCAACTTTGCTCAATATTATAGGGATGCTCGACAACTATGATTCGGGCGATTATTTTATGAACGGAGAGCGTATTTACCAAATGAACGAGAAAAAAGCGGCCTACTACCGGAATAAGTTCATCGGTTTTGTGTTCCAGTCATTCAATCTTATTTCATTTAAAAATGCCATGGAAAACGTGGCGTTACCCCTCTATTATCAAAAAGTGAGCCGTAAGAAAAGAAACATTAAAGCGATGGAATACCTTGAAAGAATGGGGTTGGCAGAGTGGGCGCATCATTTACCGAATGAATTGTCGGGCGGACAGAAGCAGCGGCTGGCTATAGCCCGCGCATTAATTTCAGAGCCGAAAGTCATCCTTGCCGATGAGCCTACCGGCGCTCTGGATTCGACAACGTCCATGGAGGTAATGGATTTGTTTCACGAAATCAACGATTTGGGCATCACTATATTAATTGTTACCCACGAAAGGGATATAGCAGCAAAAACAGACAGAATTATTAAGCTGAAAGACGGAATTGTTGACTCGATCGTCGCCAATGGCGAACGAAAAAAGTGGCTTGCAGATCAGAAAATGGCTTAAGAGCTTTAACTATTAGAAAAATGTTTGACCTCGATAAATGGCAGGAAATATTCAGTACGATTCGCAAGAACCGACTGCGTACGGTACTTACAGGTTTCAGTGTTGCCTGGGGTATTTTTATGCTGGTAGTTTTACTGGGATCGGGTTACGGGCTTGAGAACGGTGTAAAAAGAGAGTTCCAGGGTGATGCTGTAAATTATATTTCCATTAATTCGGGTGTAACATCAACAGCTTACAAAGGAATGAAGCCCGGCCGTCGAATCCGGTTTACTAATGAAGATCGTGACATTCTGGCTAGGATAAACCATGTTGAGAAAAGCTCTTCGCGTACTTTTTTGTTTAGCGATAACAACACAATCTCTTACAAAAACGAATACGGTACCTTCGATATTTTCGCCATTTCGCCCGAATACAGATATGTGGAATCGTTAACAATAACCAACGGTAGATTTCTCAATAACAAAGACATAAATGATTACCGAAAATCGGTGGTGCTGGGCAGACTGGTGTACGAAGCGCTTTTTAAAAACAAGGAAGAAGCTGTTGATAAATACGTTAAAATAAGCGGCGTCCCGTTCAAAGTGGTGGGTGTTTACAATGATCCGGGGCAAGACAGGGATTTGCTCAGAGTGTATATTCCTGTTTCAACGGCCCAGCGTGTATTTAATATGGGTAACTATATCCGGAACGTTTGCCTTATGTTGGGAGGCGCCGGAGTTGAACAGAGCCTTCAGGTTGTTGAAGATGTAAAAAATAAAATGTCCGCCAGGCATAAATTTGACCCCGAAGACCAGCGGGCGCTATTCATGTTTAACAGCATACAGAATTACCAGCAGTTTATGGATTTATTTGCCGGCATTCGTTTGTTTATATGGATCATAGGAACAGGAACCATTATTGCCGGCATCGTTGGCGTGAGCAACATTATGATGATCGTGGTAAAAGAAAGGACTAAGGAAATCGGTATCAGAAAAGCACTTGGTGCCACCCCGTGGACCATCGTCAGCCTGATACTTCAGGAGTCAATTTTAATCACCGCCTTTGCAGGATACATTGGTCTTGTTTCGGGCGTTGGTTTGCTGGAACTCATGTCGAAAGTGCTTCCGTCACATGATTACTTTGCCAATCCGGAAATTAACCTGAACATTGCCATTGCGGCAACGGTTCTGTTGGTTATTGCGGGTGCTGTTGCCGGATATGTGCCGGCCAGAAAAGCAGCTACCGTTAAACCGGTGGTAGCTTTACGTGATGAATAAAAAAGAAAATGACACTTATAGATATAGATAAATGGCAGGAAATATTTTATACGCTGAAGAAAAATAAGCTGCGTACTTTCTTCACGGCTTTCGGTGTATTCTGGGGTATCTTCATGCTTATTGTTATGCTGGGTTCCGGCAGGGGCCTCAACAACGGTGTTTCGCAGGGTATGGGCGATCTGGCCACCAACTCCATGTTCATGTGGACACGGCAAACCACTGTGCCTTATAAAGGATTTCCGAGAGGAAGAAGATATAATTTTAACAACGACGACACACAGGCCCTGAAAAATAACCTGCCCGAGATTGAATACATAGCTCCCCGCCTTCAGGTGTTTAGCGCCGGCGAAGGAAACAACAATGTGGTTCGGGGTGAACGTACGGCAGCTTTCACTATTCAGGGCGATTACCCGGCATATAACCTAATAGATCCTGTTACTATGAAAAAGGGGCGGTTTATCAATGATCTGGATATCGAACAAAGAAGAAAAGTAGTGGTTATCGGCTCCCGCGTGTATGATGAAATGTTTGAAAAAGACGAAGAACCAATAGGTGAATACATACGTATCCAGGGTGTCTATTTCAGGGTTGCAGGAGTGTTTTCATCTAAAAAGAACGATCAACAGGCTGAGCAGGAAAATTCGCAGATATTCATGCCGTTCACTACGATGCAACAAACATATAATTTCGGTAATATGGTCGGCTGGTACTCCATTACGGCTAAAGAAGGGTATCCGGTATCTCAACTGCTCGAAAAAGCTAAAAAAATAGTTAAAGAGCGGCATTCTATAGCACCGTCTGATGACAGGGCTATTGGCTCATTCAACCTGGAGGAAGAATACCGGAAAATGACTACCCTGTTTACGGGTATCGATATATTGATATGGATTGTAGGAATTGGAACTTTGCTTGCAGGAATTATCGGTGTGAGTAACATAATGCTCATCGTGGTAAAAGAAAGAACAAAAGAAATAGGTATTCAACGCGCATTAGGAGCCACTCCGTTCAGTATAAAAAGCCAGATAATAACAGAATCGGTATTTCTGACAACTATTGCCGGTTACTTTGGCCTGGTGTTTGGCGTTGGCGTTCTTGAACTTATTAATACTGTTTTAATACAAACAAATGCAAGTACAGATATGTTCAATCATCCGGAGGTGGATTTTAACAAAGCTATAGCAGCCCTTGTTATTCTTGTGATCTCGGGAGCTGTCGCCGGACTGATTCCGGCACAAAGAGCTATACAGATCAAACCTATTGACGCATTAAGAGATGAATAATAAATAAATAAACCATGAAGAAATTTTTTAAAATATTAGGAATAGTAATCGTTATTGGCATGTTTGGTTACACGATATATTTTCTGTATCAGAAATCGCAGGCAGAACCAGTTGTGTTTGAAACGACAAACGCTACCGTAACAAACGTTATAAAAAAAACAACGGCAACAGGATCTGTTGTACCCAGAAAAGAGATTGAGATAAAACCGGTTGTATCAGGCATTGTTGATGAGTTATATATTGAGGAAGGCGACCAGGTAAAAAAGGGTGACCTTCTGGCGAAAATCAGGATTATCCCCAACATGATTAACCTGAACAATGCCAAATCGAGGGTTAATGTCGCCAGGATCAATCTTAAAGATGCAAAAAGAAATTACGAGCGCCAATTGGGATTATTTGAAAAAGGCGTTATAGCGAAAGCGGATTACGAATCTTATGAAGTAGCCTATCAAAATGCACAGGAGGAATTGGTAACTGCTGAAGAAACGTTGGAACTTATACAGGAAGGACAGATAAAAAATTCCGGCACGCCTACCAATACGCTGGTTCGGTCCACCATCGACGGGATGGTGTTGAACATTCCGGTGGAGATCGGTTACCAGGTGATTGAAGCGAACAATTTTAACGCGGGAACTACTATAGCCAGTATTGCCGATATGGGCGAGATGGTGTTCGAAGGTTTTATTGACGAATCGGAAGTGGGAAAAATCAAAGAAGGCATGCCGCTGATCCTAACAATCGGCGCGCTCGAAGATGTTTCGTTTGACGCAGTTTTAGAACATATTTCTCCAAAAGGAGAAGAAAAAAACGGAGCAATCCAGTTTGAAATCAAGGCAGATGTTCTATTGCGCGAGAACCATTTTATCAGGGCCGGATACAGTGCTAATGCCGACATTGTACTTGACCGCGCCGACAGTGTTCTGACCATACCCGAAAGTTTGCTGGTGTTCGAAAAAGACACAGTGTATGTGGAAGTGGAAACCGTTCCGCAACAATTTGAAAAAAGATACATTGAAACCGGCCTTTCTGATGGCATTACTATAGAGATTGTTTCGGGCCTGAGTAAAGAAGATAAGATCAAAAAAAGGTCATAAGTCGTTACTTTTCATGTTTCTGTCGGAATAGAATGCTACTTTTGTTTCAAATTTATTTTTTTAAAATGAAGAAAACATTCCTGTTCCTTGTAATTGCCGGCTTCCTGTATCTTTCGTTTTTACCGACAGCCCGGTGCCAGACAATATTGGAAGATTCTGTCTATAACTTCGTGCCACAAATGCCGGAATATCCGGGCGGGCAGGAGGGCATACTCACCTATTTTATTGAAAACATGAGATATCCGCTGATGGCTTATTTGAAGGGAGTAACGGGTACTGCTTATGTGAATTTCATCGTTGAAAAAGACGGCAGTATATCCGATGTACGCGTACTTAAACCTGTTGGGTATGGCTGCGACGAAGAAGCAATAAGACTGGTGGGCCTGATGAAAGACTGGAAGCCTGGCGAATTGGCGGGTGAAAAAGTGCGTGTAAGATCCAATGTGCCGGTATATTTTAAAGAAGAGTTATATCCCGGCAGCCGGATTTGTACAACCCCGGATACCATACCAATATTTCCCGGCGGTAAAGGAGCGTTGAAAGAATATTTAAAAAGGGAAACAAAATATCCTGAAAAAGCAAAGCAAAATGATATATGGGGAATGGTTAAAATAGAATTTGTGGTAGAAAAAGACGGCACGGTTTCCAATGAGTTGATAACCGACAGTCTGGGTTATGGTTGTGACGAAGAGGCTTTGCGCGTTGTTTCACAAATGCCTGCTTGGGAGCCGGGTTATCTGGCAGGATTTCGAATACGTACACTGGTAAGGCTTACCATTGATTTTAATAACAAAGAAGTCTTCACGGTTGTCGAAAAAATGCCACAATTTCCCGGGGGTACGACCGAATTAATGAAATATATCGCTGCAAATCTTAGGTATCCTTCAGAAGCCAGAGACAGAGGGATACAGGGACGGGTATTTGTGAAGTTTATCGTTGAACCGGACGGCAGCGTTTCCAACGAAAGAATACTAAAGGGTATTGGCGGTGGATGTGATAAAGAAGTATTACGTATTGTGCAGAACATGCCCAAATGGGAGCCGGGCATGCAAAAGGGGGAACCCGCCAGGGTGTCCTATAATTTGCCTGTAAAATTTAGTTTGCCTGGTAAAAATTAATCTTTTGTCAGCGATTCGCTCAAGTAAAAATAAACACACCCATAGACCATTTATTCGTAATTTCGCTTTTCATAAAACCAATAAAAATTTAAAAGATGTTTAAAAAATCATTTATCATAATCAGCATACTTCTGATAGCCTTTTTAATAAGCAGCTGTGAGAACGACAACAAGAAGACTGATAAAAAAGAATCGGCAAAAACAACGTACAAAATGGCTAAATACGCCAATTTTACTCTTTCAACTGATATTTCACACCTGAGTGAAAACCAGCACAAAATGTTGCGATTGTTGTTTGATGCGGCTGACCAGGCTGATCAGATTTTTTGGCTACAGAACGTAGGGGAGAAAGAAGCCTTTTTGACGGGTATAGAAGATGCGGATCTGAGGCGTTATTCCGAAATAAATTATGGTCCATGGGACGAGTTGAACAACCTTACACCGTTTATCGAAGGTTACGGCCCAAAACCTCCCGGCGCCGAGTTTTACCCGCATAACATGACAAAAGAGGTTTTTGAAAGATTTGATGATCCGGACAAAACCAGCCTTTATACACTGATAAGAGAAAACGAAGACGAAAAAGACAAATTAAAAACAGTTTGGTACCATGAGGCTTATAAGGAACGAACAGAGAAGATGGCCACACTGCTTGATCAGGCATCCGATTTGGCCGAAGATCCCGGGTTTGCCAATTACCTCCAATTAAGAGCAAATGCCTTACGTACAGATGACTATTTCGATAGTGATATGGCCTGGCTCGGCATGAAAGACAACCTGGTGGATATAGTTATCGGGCCAATAGAAAATTATACGGACGGCCTATTTGGCTACAAAGCCGCCTACGAAGCATACATTTTAATTAAAGATGTTGCGTGGAGCCAGAAGCTGGCCAAATACGCCGCCTTTCTTCCGCAGATGCAAAAAGAACTCCCTGTAGAACCGGAATACAAACAGGAAACCCCCGGGTCAGATGTGGACCTGAATGCGTATGACGTAGTGTTCTATACCGGAGATTGTAACATGGCAGGAAAAACAATTGCCATCAATCTACCGAATGACGAGCGGGTGCAATTACAAAAAGGTACCCGGAAACTGCAACTGAAAAATGCCATGCAGGCTAAATTCGATAAAATACTCGTACCTATCGCCGATCTGTTGATTGCTCCTAATCAAAGGCAACACATAACCTTCCCTGCTTTCTTCTCCAACACCATGTTCCACGAGGTAGCCCACGGAATGGGTATTAAAAATACGATCAACGGAAAAGGACCTGCCCGCAAAGCACTGAAAGAAAAATACTCAGCCATTGAAGAGGGAAAAGCAGATATCCTGGGCCTGTATCTGGTCACGAAACTGCATGATATGGGTGAATTTACCGACACCGATTTGATGGACAACTACGTGACATTTATGGCCAGCATTTTCAGGTCGGTCAGGTTCGGTGCCTCCAGCGCCCACGGCATGGCCAATATGCTCCGGTTCAATTATTTTCTGGAGAAAGGTGCGTTTGCCAGAAATGACGATGGCACTTATTCCATCGATATGGAAAAAATGAAAATAGCCGCCGAAGATTTGACACAGAAAATCCTTAAAATCCAAGGTGATGGTAACTATGAAGCCGCTAAAAAATGGGTAGAAACCGATGGTGTGGTCAAACCGCAATTACAGGCTGATCTCGACAGAGTAAACGATGCCGGAGTTCCGGTAGATATTGTTTTTATCCAGGGTCCTGACGTATTAGGCCTGAAATAAAGTTTTACTTCAACTTAGAAAACCACCCGCTTTGCAGGTGGTCAAGTTCTTCTGGCATTGCCTGTATTTGTTAGGTGTAAAATGAATAAAGAATATCGATTAACGAATAAT
>Ga0209013_10001993_pt1 | contig 18717 bp, 16 predicted proteins | sample Cruoilmetagenom2_FD_187291 | JGI IMG/M metagenome (GOLD analysis project Ga0209013, IMG submission 187291) | Oil polluted marine microbial communities from Coal Oil Point, Santa Barbara, California, USA - Sample 2 (SPAdes) (version 2) | ecosystem: Environmental > Aquatic > Marine > Oil seeps ...
ACTTTGCTGAAGCATCTCAATTGCCCTGTCTGCCATTTTTGGTATGTCGATAAGAGGTTTTACGGGCGGCTTATCTGCTAAGTATAGCGTCTTTTCCGCAATATTAACCGCGTGGTCCCCAATTCTTTCCAAATCATTATTTATTTTCATTATCATAGTGACTGTTCTTAAATCCTGAGCCTCAGGATGATATAGCGCTAGAATCCTTATACATTGGTTGTCAATATCGATTTCCATGTTGTTAAGTCTTTCGTCACTTTTTATTACATCCTCAGCGAGAATCATGTTGTTCTCTTGAAGTGCTTTGATGCTTTTTGCAATCATTTCCTCTGCGGAAGATGCCATTTCAAAAAGCATTTTTTTTAACTTGTTTATTTCCTCTTCTAACCTAATCATATTATTTCTCCTATATGAAGGTCATCTCTGACATATAAGAAGCTGTTATTTATTCTCAAATTCTTTTTGAATCCAGCTTTTTATTTCATCTCTGACTTGTCTAAATCCAAGGAGTATCTCCTCATTTTTACCCCTGAATTTTGAAGGGTCGCTGAATCCTTTGTGTATATTGTACTCAGCTCCTGGAAAAGTAGGGCAGGATTCTTTAGCATGATCGCATACAGTTACTACGTAATCTATATTGACCCCTTCGAATTTATCTATACTTTTTGAACTGTGAGCAGATATGTCTATTCCGATTTCTTGCATAACCTCGATAGCATGCGGGTTTACCCTTGAGGGCTCAGTACCCGCACTAAACACTTCAAACTTATCGCCGTAAAGATTTCTCAATATACCCTCTGCCATTTGAGACCGTGCGGAATTGTGAGTACAAAGAAAGAGCACTTTTTTCTTTTCTTTATCAGACATAACTTTTATCCAAATTTCCCGGATACGTAATCTTCAGTTTGTTTGTTTGTTGGATTAAGGAATATGGTTTCAGTTGAATTATATTCGATAATCTCTCCAAGATACATGAATACTGTATAGTCCGACACTCTTGAGGCTTGTTGCATGTTATGTGTCACAATTACAATTGTGTAATTTTCCTTTAGTTGCGCAATCAAGTCTTCTATCTTTCCTGTCGCTATGGGATCTAGAGCAGAACACGGCTCGTCCATTAAAAGGACTTCGGGCTCTACAGCTATTGCCCTTGCTATGCATAGTCTCTGCATTTGTCCTCCTGACATTCCGAGCGCACTTTCTTTTAGTCTGTCGCGGACCTCATCCCAGAGAGCTGCTCCCTTTAAGCTTTTCTCCACAATCTCATCCAAAACCGATGTCCTGTTTTCACCTGATATTCTGGCACCGTATGCTACATTTTCATAGATTGATTTAGGGAAGGGGTTTGATTTCTGAAAAACCATGCCGACCCTTCTCCTGAGTTCTGTAATATCAACACTGGGATCATAAATGTCGTCGCCGTCTATCAAAACCTCGCCTTCTACCCTTGCGGCGTCAACTAAATCATTTAATCGATTAAAGCAGCGCAGCAATGTAGATTTGCCGCAGCCTGAAGGCCCTATAAATGCAGTGGCTTTATTTTTAGGAATATCCATATAGACATTTTTTAAAGCTTGTTTTGTATCATAATAAAGATTCAAGTCATTTACTTCAACGACCGGGTCCGGAACTTCAAACTTTTGAACAGGAGCCTTCCGTTCTTCCGCCATATTCTCTATTTCATTTTCCATTATTTGCTCAACATTCTCTGTAGCCAATTTCTTTTCGACCTCCTAAATTGTCTCCTTATGGAGTCTTAAAAATGATAACATTTATTAAACAGCCGAGGTAGTGTATTTCTTTTTAAGACGGTTTCTTATAACTATCGCTGTCAAATTTAATGCTATAACAATTAATATTAAGAGCAGTGCAGTTGTGAATACCATTGGCTTGGCAGCTTCAACATTTGGTGACTGGAATCCAACATCATAAATATGAAATCCCAGGTGCATGAATTTTCTTTCCAGATGAACGTATGGGAAGTAGCCGTCAACAGGGAGCTGAGGGGCCAGTTTTACAACTCCTGTAATCATGAGGGGTGCAACCTCTCCAGTTGCTCTTGCTATCGCTAATATTAATCCTGTCAGTATTGCCGGCATAGCGCTTGGAATAACAATCTTCCATGTAGTTTCAAATTTAGTTGCCCCTAGTGCAAGGGAGCCGTGCCTGATCTCTTGAGATACGGCAGCCAGGCCTTCTTCCGTTGCAACGATTACAACAGGAACCGTTAGAAGCGCGAGTGTAAGCGAGGCCCAGAGGATACCCCCCGTTCCAAACGTTGGGTTGGGAAGAGCCTCTGAGAAGAAGAAGCTGTCAATTGACGCTCCTATTCCATAGATAAAGAAACCTACTGCAAATACGCCAAATACTATAGACGGAACTCCGGCTAGATTATTAACACAAATCCTTACTATTCTTACAAGAGTTCCCTGTTTTGCATATTCTCTCAGATATAAAGCGGCCAGCACCCCAAAAGGGAGTACTACAATACTCATAATTAGAACCATCATTATAGTTCCGAATATTGCCGGGAACACTCCGCCTTCAGTGTTTGCTTCTCTGGGCTCATCTGATACAAATCCCCAGACTCTGTGTGCATATAGAGATGCTTTTTGAAACCAATTCATGGCGTTTGGCCTGAAAGCAAGCACAATGTTTCCAAGAGCCATTTCCTTTTCTCTTCCGTCAACTGAAAGCATTACTACTTTTTCTTTAGTAAATTCCTCATATAGAACAGAAAGTTCCTTTTCCTTTTCTTTATATTTGTTTTCTTCATCTGCTATCTTGGCTTCAATTTGTTTTATCTGTTCAGGGTTTCCACCCTTGAGCTCTATACCACGGATTTTTAGCCTGTAATTCTCAATTTCTCTGTTTATTCCGCCAATTTCACTCTTTCCTATCTTTCTTATCTGTTTATAAATATTAGCGTATACCAGTATATCTTCTTCAAGTTTGGGCCAACATTCCTCATTCCCCTGGCATATGACAGCCCCGTTTTTAGTAATTTCCTTTATGAATCCATAAAAATTACCCCATTCCCTTCTTTCCATAACCACAGCGTATTTGGGTTCAGACTGCGAAACTATCTGATCATCGTCAATCCATCTGAAATCCAGACCAAATAGATCTCTGTTTCCTATTTTAAGCTGGGTTCTGAATTTATCTTCTACTGTGTCGGATTTTCCACTAATTCCCCGTATCTGTTCATGGGCTGTTATTTCGCCCATGATTTTTGTATCATTTTGAAGCTCAAACTCAGTTACTCCGGCAGGCCAGAAGAATCCAAGCCCCTTCGCCATTATTAACCATAGCAACCCAGCAATCATAAGCAGGCTGAACATCAGCGCAACACCAGTCAGCCATACAAACGGGTCTCCGTTTTTCCAGAATTTATTCACTATAATTGTCCATATTTTTTTCTGAGTCTATGCCTTACTATTTCTGCAATTGTATTGATGAAGAATGTAAAGAAGAACAGCAATAGCGCGGCAAGGAAAAGAACCCTATAAAGCGTTCCTCCATGCGGCGCCTCAGGGATTTCAACTGCTATATTAGCCGATAATGCACGGAATCCGTTAAAGATGCTCCAGTCCATTATAGGAGTATTTCCGGTTGCCATAAGCACAATCATTGTCTCTCCAATAGCTCTGCCAAGTCCGATCATTACAGCAGAAAATATTCCCGGACTTGCTGTTGGGAGTATTACTCTAATAGCCGTCTGCCAGCGATTTGCCCCCAAGGCAAGAGAGCCTGCAGTCATATGCTTAGGCACGCTTGACAGGGCGTCTTCTGAAATTGTGAAGATAATAGGTATAACGGCAAAACCCATTGCAAAACCGACGATTAAAGAGTTTCTCTGATCATACTGTAGCCCAAGAACGCTATAGAACCATTCCTTGTAACTTCCGCCAAAAATTGCGCTCTCAATCGGCTGATTTAGCCAAAGCGAGACTAAAATACCGATTATTATTACAGGTAAAAGTATAAAGAGCTCTGAGCCGTCTTTAAATCTGCCCTTAATACCTCTGGGCACATACTGCCAAATAAACACTGTTATTAGTGTAAATACGGTTAATACGATAGGTACAGTAAACACTGCCGGGATTATTTTTTCTATAATCGGAGCCAGCCATAAACCGGCAAGGAATCCCAAAACTACACTCGGCAATGCCGCCATTATTTCAATAGTAGGTTTAATAGTATTTCTTAAAGAGGGATGCATGAATTGAGAGACGCATATTGCGCCGAAAATGGATATTGGTATCGCGAAAAATAGAGCATACAAAGCACCCTTTAAGGTTCCAAAGGCAAGCGGCGTCAAACTTAATTTTGGCTCAAATTCGTCTGTTCCCCCCGTTGACTGCCAGACGTATTCCGGTTTTTGATAGCCTTCATACCACACTTTTCCAAAGAGCGTCTTTATATTTGTCTCAGGGTGCGGGTTATCCAAACTCCAGTTAAACATCTTCCCTTCTTTATCAATTGCTACTACACCGTCTGACTTAGGTGCAAAAGCCAGTTTTTGTACAGAAGACCCCTCCGTGCTTAACTCTTTAAGCATTTGACCGGATGTAGCGTGATAGAGGTTTATATTGCCTCCTTCATCGGAAGCAATAAATCCCCTGTCTCTAGCTGATGCCGCTATATTTGTCACAGGCAGTTCAAGAGGTGAGAGTTGATGAATACGGGTTAGAATGTCACCAGTTGGAGAAGATTTATCAGGCACTTCAAACCAAACTGAGACATTCCCTGCCTCATCTCCAACAAGTAGCGAGCGGTCTCCTAATAAGAAAGCAAGCGCCGTAATCTCAGTATTTGGACTTTCTGTAGCGTCTATAGCCCTTAGAAACTCAGGGCTTTCCTTATCACTTAAATCCCAATGGTAGATCTTCCCGTTTTGTGTCCCAACAAAGAGATTTTCAAGAGACTGGTCTAATTCAATAGCTGTAACCGTGTTTCCATGAAGTTCTTCGGTGAGGTTATGGGTTAATTGCTTGGGTTCACTATCACCAAAATCATCCTCCGGCTCAACCAACGCAGCAAGGAGAAGCTCCCCCCCTGATGTGTAAGCCACAGCCGCCGATCCACCATCTTCTTCAGACTCTTCGTAAGCAATTTTAATTAGTGAGGCGTCGGCTACTTTGAACAAGTCACCTTCTGTAATTTCCGGAGTGATAACTCTTTTCTCTTCCACAAAGTCTATTTTGTAGTTAGTTCTAACTGGAAGTATAAAACCGTCATTCGTACCAAAGCTGTATAATTTATTGTTTACAGATTCAAAACTGGCAGTGATTTTACTATCTTCTAGTTCAGTTAATGGGAACTGTTTAATAGTCTTCCCGTCTGTAAGTGACAGAAATGTTAGCATTCCGTCCCTAGTTACTACGAAGCCTATCTCTCTATATTCTTCCATTCCCGTAGCTATAAACGAAAATGCTTTATTGTCAGAGTTGTCCAGGGAATAGGAAGAAAGCTCAGGGGATTCCCTTAATACAAATGAGCTTGCTAGCTCGGATTTTACACCCTGGAAAAGTGGGACTGTTTCAATGCCTATAAATACCAGTATGGCGAGTATGCTAAGAATAACGGCTATCCCACCTGTGGTTACAACACTAGTTGCAATAAAATCAGCAAGCTTCCTCCTCTTTAATCCGGAGGAAGCTTGCTGGTTGTCTTTTTTCTTAAGTCTGGTTTGAGCAGTCATTGAATACTCGTTTTAATATGATTTAGTGTTTACGGCTCCAATTAGTTAGCGCCGATTTGTTTCATGATTTTTGAATCAACGTCAGCAGGAAGAGGAAGATAGCCGTCTTTTACCACAACTCCCTGACCCTGACTGCTGAGCACATATTTCAAGAACTCAAAGCGTAGCGGGTCCAAATCTTCGTTAGGTTTCTTGTTTACATAAAGATAGAGATACCTTCCGAGCGGGTATTTTTTGCTTACAATATTTTCAAGGTTAGGCTCTGCGCACTGCCCTGCCTCTTTAGCTAGCTGGACTGCCTTAACACCTGAAGTTATGTATCCGATACCGCTGTACCCGATAGATCCTTTATCTTCAGTGATACCTTGAACAACGGAAGCTGATCCAGGCTGTTCTTTTACTGAGTCTTTGTAGTCGCCTTTGCAGAGCGCTTTCTTTTTAAAATAGCCGTAGGTTCCTGAAGCAGAGTTTCTGCCGTAAATGCTTATCGGTACATTGACCCATTCTCCGGTAAGTCCAAGCTGACCCCAGGTTGCGACATCTTCAGCGCCTCCGCATTTTCTGTTTTTAGAGAAAACTGCGTCTACCTGCTCAATTGTTAAACACTCAATTGGGTTATCCTTGTTAACGAATACTGCAAGTGCGTCGATAGAAGTTGGAACTTCTGTAGGCTTGTATCCAAATGCTTTCTCAAATTCATCTATTTCCTTGCTTTTCATTGCACGCGACATAGGTCCAAACTGAGCTGTCCCCTCAATTAGTGCCGGAGGGACGGTACTAGAACCTTTTCCTTCAATCTGACACTTTACGTTTGGATAGTCTTTTGTGAATCCCTCACACCATAGCGACATAAGGTTATTCATTGTGTCTGATCCTACGCTGTTAATATTCCCGGAAACACCGCTTGTCTTTGTGTAAGCTGGAATACCTGCGTCAACCTTGACCGGTTCTTGCGCAGTAGCAAATCCTGCAGTTAAAGCGACAACTAAAGCAATTAAGCCGCTCTTAATTATTTTGGATTTTAATACGTCTTTAAACATTTTACTACCTCCTTTAATATCATATAGGAGTAAACACTAGCAATGTTAAGAGTGTGTTAAGAAAAAGTGAAACAAGAGTTAATCATTTGATCTCTTAATACCCATTAATTATGTTTAACTTGTATACTGCTCCTTTTCTTTATTCTTAATATTCATAATTCCAACTTATAGCGAGCTCGACAAAAGGGGGCAGTACACAACTCCAATGTTTTAATCCTTATTAGTTGAAATTATTATTTTAAACTAATTACATCAGTTTGCATTAGATTCCCTGGACGGGCAGAAGCCCAGTGAGTCTGTTTCATCTCCTAAACATTCACATGTTTGGTTATCATCAGGATCTTCAGGCAACTGCACACCGTTGATACAGAAAAAGATTTCCTCAACTGGCTCAGCTGTTGCCATTTCTATATCTTCAATTGACTGGTTCTTTATAAAAAACTCATTGTTGGTGTACGATAAGAGGTCTGAATATCCTGTGGCTGTAAAGCCATTCCCGGCATAGACCGGATTAAAGTCATTGACCACGAGGAAAAAAGCCCGCACCCTAAGCGCGCCCTTGCAGTTCTGTGGTGTGTCGCCGGGCTCGCATTCGTATGGGCCGCTGTCTAAGAAATGTTGTACCACAGCCGTGCAGTCATTACGCCCTCCCGGTGGATCTGACATATCATCTAAAAATGGATTGCATTGATTGTCTCCGTTAATAATGAATTCCAATGCTTCCAGCCACTCTTTATTGCACGGCTCCGGCACTGGTTGAAACCCTGGCACGGATCTATCCGGGGCGGCATTGTTGATGAAGAATGACGGGCAGCCGAACGGGCAGGCGTCGCCTAGCTGCTGTGAATTTTCCTCACGTGGGCACCCGCTTAGCGAAAGCTCTTCACCGCCAGGATCTAGTATGCCGGTATTTGGATCCTTGGGTGATGCAAAAGGTGTACTTTTGATAATCTTACGTACCTCATCTGATATAAAAGGAGCGTTGCCGGAGTACAGTAAATTCAGGAACTCGAACGCGTTGTCCCAGGAGCCCAGGAGCACGGGGTTGTCAAGGCTCTTGGGCTTTTTGAAGACAAGCAGCTGATATACCAATTCAGTGGCATTTTTGGTGCTCGAGAAATTGGCGGGAAAACCGATCTGCTGTACAACAGAGAAAGCGTTCTTCCAATATAGACCGGTATAGTTTTTCGGTTGCCCCGTGATTAGGATTTTCTCAAGCCCCTTATGGTCGCCGACGAAGATTATGTCCCGCCCTTTAACCCCGAACTTGTTATCCAGTTGCTGCATATCTTCCTTGATATCCCCCACCATATCATTGACACCAAGAATTATGCTGACTAGATCTTTCGACACGCATGCAGGCTCGCCTAGGCTGCTGTTTCGCCTGAAATACTCCCTCTTGAACTCAGACGGCGAAGTGATCGGCATCAGGTACGTCCCCGGGCACTCATCTGAAGCATTACGGGCAATACTATCACTATCGCACGCAGTAGCTAATGCTACTAAGAGCAATATGGGTATCATTAAAACTAATTTATAACTTTTCATAATATCCCACTCCTTATGCCTTTTTCAAAGTATTTTACTAGCTTAATTCTACTAGTCTCTTAACGGAGAGCAGTATATATCTTAATTTCTAGAAAAAACCTGTTATTGTTATCTTTGATCATTTAATCTAAAGATAGTATAATTTTATACAAATAAAACTCTCCGAGGTCAGAAGAATGCGTTATTATTTAACAGTTGCTTCAATTCTTTTAGTCACATTATTCATTAACGCTTGTAGCTGTGAGTTAGGGTAATAAATAAAGTCTAAGAGCAATTATAGTCATACGTTTCGAACGTAAAAATGATTTTCATAATAATGGGAGTTTCAGGCGCAGGCAAGACGACTGTAGGCAAAATGCTTGCTCAAAAACTCTCTTGTGTATTTTATGATTCCGATCAGTTCCATTCCAAAGAAAATATCGAGAAAATGAGAAGGTGTATTCCTCTTACGGATAGTGACAGAAAGCCCTGGCTTAAGACAATCCGGGATCTCATAGAAAAGCATCCTGACAAAGCGGTTATTGCATGCTCGGCGCTCAAAAAATCCTATAGAGATTTTCTAAATATCTCCGGTAAAAATGTTAATTTCATTTATCTAAAGGGCAATCAGAACATTTTTAGAAAAAGACTTGGTGATAGGAAAGGACATTATGCCGGTGCCGATTTGTTAGATAGCCAGCTCCAAACACTTGAAGAACCAGATCATGCTTTAACCCTCGATATTATCGATACTCCTGAAACAATTGTTGGTAAAATATTAAGGGAATATGATTTAGATAAATGTAAGGGCTAACTTATAAACTACGCTTTGCTTTTGCCGCTTTATCAAGCTCTTTTTTTAGAGCATCGAAATCTTCATTCTTTATTGCGTCCTCAATTTCTCCAAGTGAGTTCTTAAACATTGAAATTGCGTCTAGTAAATGGCTTTTATTGGCCTTAAATATCTCAACCCACATCTCTGGCGAGCTTGCTGCAACTCTTGTGTAATCCTTTAACCCCCCGCCCGCAAATTCTAGAAGCTTCTCCGAATCCGGAGCACTTAGTACCGTGTTCATTAAAGAGTAGGCAACAATATGAGGCAAGTGACTCACTGTGCCAAAGATATGATCGTGAGTTTCCGCATCCATCTCGTATACTTCGCTTCCAACTGACTGCCACATTAAGGTGACGTTCCTTATTGCTTCCGAAGCCGTTTTTTCAGTCGGCGTTAAAATACACCTTCTCCCATTAAAGAGTTTCGAATCCGCAGACTTAACACCTGAATTTTCAGTCCCGGCTATCGGATGCCCGCCTATGAAATGTATATTCTCGGGCAGTTTAGGTTCAATCCCTTTGACTATAGATGACTTTACGCTTCCCACATCTGTAATTATGGAGCCTTCAGTGGCAACTGGAAATATAGACTTTGCGGTATCTTCGATAATTCCGACATGTGTCGATACGACAATAATCTCAGCGCCCGGAATACCTTCACTGATGCTTGATGATCCTTTATCAATAATTCCTTTATCAAGCGCGTACTCAATTGTCTCTTCATTCGGATCAATCCCTACTACGGTTTCTACCTCGTCTGTTTCCTTTAAAGCCCAGGCAAGGGAGCCGCCGATTAAACCAAGACCGATAATTGTTATTTTCTTAAATTCCATAGCTTTATTTACCCAGTACTTTTTTAATACCCCTTATAAATTTTTCGTTCTCTTCCTGAAGACCTATACTTACTCTCAGGTGCGTTTTTAATCCGTAACCAATGACGGGTCTCGCAATTACCCCCTCTTTAAGTAGAGAGTTGTAAACAGGAAGAGGATCATCTCCAAGATCAATAAGCACAAAATTTGTAAATGACGGGGCATAGGGGATACCCAGTTTTTCAAGCTCCTGAGTCACATAAATAAGCCCCTCACGGTTTACGTTTTTTGTTTTATCAATATGTTCTTTATCGTCAATAGCCGCCATAGCGCCTACCTGAGATAATGAATTCGCGTTAAAAGGCTGACGTAGGCGCTGCATATTTGATATGATTTCTTGAGGCGCTATTCCATAACCGAGCCTCAGTCCCGCAAGCCCATAAATCTTTGAGAATGTCCTGACCGTTATAATTGATTTGCCCAAATTATGGTACTCAAGGGAATTTGGGTAATCCTTATCTTCTACGTATTCAAAGTAAGCCTCGTCCATTAAGACTAAAATATCCTCCGGCACCTTATCCAAGAACCATTCAAACTCAGCCCTTTTTACCATAGTACCTGTCGGATTATTGGGATTGGCTATGAATATAATCTTGGTCTTCTCTGTTATTCTGGAATACATATCCCTTAAGTCGTGGGTGTAATCAGGCATTGGCGAGATTACCCCTTTAGCACCCACAGCCTGGGTTACAATCGGATAGACAATAAATGCGTACTCTCCGAATATTGCCTCGTCCTCTGGTTTCATAAAAGTCCTGGCGGCTATATCTATTACATCGTTAGATCCGTTTCCGAATATCAGGGTCTCGGGGCTAATGCCGAGTTTTGAGGATAACTTTTCCTTTAAGTAGAAAGCGTCTCCATCCGGATAGCGGTTCAAATTAGGAATTGCTTCTTCAACCGCCTTTACCGCAAAGGGTGAGGGGCCAAGAGGGTTTTCATTTGAAGCGATTTTTACAGCGTTCTTAATCCCTAACTCACGCTCAAGCTCCTCTACAGGTTTCCCTGGTGTGTACGGTATTAAATCTCCTACAAATGCATTAGGTTTTATCAACTTCATCTTCCTCTGTTTGTAATGGAAAGCACATTTTTATGATTGGGATTCTTTTAGAATTACTAATGTATCACTCTTAGGTTTCTCTAGCAATAAATAGGATCAATTGCTACTTCGCCTCATAATGTATATTCCGTCTTTAACCCCACTGAAGAATTCGCCTACAAGCGGGTGATTAATTGGTTTTCCTGATTTTTCAGGCTCCAGGTTCTTTTCAGCCACATATGTCTGATGTGTGGCTCCGTCCACTAAAATGTAGTACCAGGGTTTATCTTTTGGAGGTCTTGAAAGAGCTACCTTTTCGTACCATTCCTCGGTGCTGTTAAATACGGGGTCTACATCAACAACCACTCCCCTGTAGTCAAACATTTTATGATGGATTATTTGTCCTATTGCGAATTTCACACTATTTTCTTTAGTCATAGGATTAGATTTTAACACCAACCTACGCTCCGGCAAATCTAATGAGCATTAAATATTTTGTTCGCTTAAATTGAGACTTCGTGAATGAATCGATATAATCATTTGAGCGATGTCTGAACAGACCCCCATGTTAAAGCAGTACGTCAGTATAAAAAAGGAATATCCCGACTCAATACTATTTTTCCGTTTGGGTGATTTCTATGAAATGTTCTACGAGGACGCGAAGGTTGCTTCCAAGGTTTTAGGCATAGCGCTTACCTCGAGAAACAAGTCAGGCAAAAATCCCGTACCCCTTTGCGGGGTGCCTCATCACAGCGCGGAGCCCTATCTGGCCAAACTCCTTAAAGAAGGGCATAAAGTTGCCGTTTGCGAGCAGGTTGAAGACCCTAAATCAGTCAAAGGCGTTGTTAAAAGAAGGGTTGTCAGGGTTCTCACTCCGGGCGCCATACTCGATACCGAAAAGCTTGATTCAAAGTCCAATAACTATCTTGCCAGCGTTTATGTTAACAAGAACTCCTTCGGCTTTGCATATACCGATATATCAACGGGCATTTTTAGAACCACTTCTTTTCAATCTCTTGAGGATTTAATTGACGAGCTCTCTCAGATTGAGCCGAAAGAGCTGCTTCTCCAGGACGACGAAAATAGGGGTGATATTCCCAAAAGAGAGTTTACAAGGTCTTTAGACCCCCTCGTTACAGAGCTTGATTCCTGGGTTTGGGATCTTGACCGGGCAAAAGAGCTTCTCTTGGACCATCTGTCCGCTAAGACACTTGAGCCCTTTGGTTTAGAGGAGCATCCGGATTCAATCTCGGCAAGCGGTGCTCTCCTTCAGTATCTAAAAGACACTCAAATGGAGGAAATGCCCCCATTAGATGAGCCCGAGTTCTACAAGAAATCAGAGTACCTATTAATTGACGACTCAACGAAAAGAAATCTTGAGCTTTTAAAAACTATTAGAGAGGGTAGCGAAGAGGGCACATTATTCTGGGTTCTTGATGAAACCATGACCGCAATGGGTGCGAGGCTTCTTAAGTTCTGGATCTCAAATCCCCTGATTAATATAAAAGAAATAGAGAATAGGCTTGACGGGGTAGAGGATCTTAAAAGCAAGTCCCGCTTAAAATCGGATTTGAGAGCTGTTTTAAAAGAAATCAGCGATATTGAGAGATTGATCGGGAGAATTTCAACCACTTCAGGGCGGCCAAGGGACTTAGGCTCCTTGCGGGATTCGTCTTCTCATATTACTGAGATAAAAAACAAGCTAGAGAACGCTGATTCAAAAATCCTTAAGCAAATAGCAGGCAGCCTTGACGATCTAAGTGATATACGAGACATGCTGGATAAAGCCCTTGTGGACGAGCCCCCTGTGTCATCAAGGGACGGGGAAATAATTAGGGACGGAGTCAGTTCCGAGTTAGATGAGCTGCGCTCAATCCGCCGGGACGGTAAAAAATGGATAGCCGAGCTTGAAGCGAAAGAAAAGGGATCAACCGGGATAAGCTCACTTAAAATCGGCTACAACCGTGTGTTTGGATATTATATTGAGGTTACCAAAACACATTCAGCCTCGGTTCCAGAGCACTATATAAGAAAACAGACCCTTGTAAATGCGGAGAGATATATAACTCAGGAGCTTAAAGAGTACGAAGAAAAGTTGCTCGGAGCAGAGGATAAAATCCTGGATATTGAAAGAGAGCTCTTCGAGGGGATTAGAATAAAAGTCGCAAATGAATCTGAAAGAGTGAGGCGCACAGCTTCACTTATAGCAATGATAGATGTCCTGTGTTCTCTTTCCGAAGTTGCTGAGAAATACGATTACGTAAGACCCCGGGTTTCAGACTCCAAAGTTGTAGAGCTTAAAAATAACCGCCACCCCGTGATTGAAAGAATGGACCTGGGTGAACGCTTTGTCCCAAACGATATTAAATTGGATCCTGATGAAAACCAGCTGTTAATAATCACCGGCCCCAATATGGCCGGAAAATCGACACTTATAAGGCAGGCCGCTTTGAGCCTTATTATGGCTCAGATGGGAAGTTTTGTTCCGGCAACTCATGCGGAGATCGGTATTTGCGACAGGGTATTCACGAGAGTAGGAGCATCAGACAATCTGGCTAAGGGACATTCCACCTTCATGGTTGAGATGGTTGAGACAGCATATATTTTAAGGCACGCAACTGACAAAAGTCTTGTTATTCTGGATGAAATAGGAAGGGGAACAAGCACCTTTGACGGTATGAGTATTGCCTGGGCAGTAGCAGAATCCCTACATGACCTAGGCTCGAGAACTCTTTTCGCAACTCACTACCACGAGCTTGCCGAGCTTGCGATATCAAAAAAAAGGACTAAAAACTACAATATATATGTAAAAGATAACGGGGATAAAATCGTATTCTTGAGAAAGTTAATTCCAGGGGCAACCAGTCATAGTTATGGTATTCAGGTTGCAAAATTAGCGGGAGTCCCTGAAGGTGTCATTAAAACAGCACGCAAGGTTCTGCTTAATCTTGAAAAATCTCAAACTGTACTCAGGGATTCTATTTTGGGGGGCCAGGTTTCTCTTTTCGCTGAAACTGAAAATAGAGATGAACCGAAAGAGCATCCGCTATTAGAAGAGATTAAAGAGCTTGATACTAACTCCATGACTCCTCTTGATGCTCTGACAAAGCTTGCCGAACTGAAGAAAAAGCTGGATGAAAATTAATTTCGGCAATTTTAGTTATAGAGTTAAATCAAAGATTTCCAATGCTCTTGAAGTGGGGTCGCAGTCTTAGAAGTAGAAATTTCTTTAAGGTACGATCTTTCCCAAATTTATCCACTACTGAGACTACATCCGCCGAATTTGTAGATACCTCTAATCCCTGTTCATCTGTCAATTAAGACCTCATATTATTAATATAGTATTGGATTTATGTAATCTAGATTATATTCCTACTTTATGGATAACAAAATAGGAAATGTTATAGACTTACTATAATAATTTCAGGGGACACTATATTTCTATGGCTACAACCAGCAGATCAGCAGGTAAAAAAGGTGAGGATTTGGCCTGTAAGTTTCTTAAAAAGGACAAGTATAAAATTCTGGATAAGAATTTTAGCTGCAGGCAGGGCGAGATCGATATAATTGCTGAGGATAGAAAAGGGGTACTTTGCTTTGTAGAGGTCAAAGCCAGAAGCTGTGAAGATTATGGTCTTCCCGTTGAGGCCGTTACCCACTCTAAACAAAAAAGGTTATTGGCAACCGCTTTCATATATCTCGAAAACAAAAAGATAAAGTCCCAGGACATGCTCTTTGATATAGTCTCCGTTGATCTTACTAACGAAGAAACCCAAATTATCAAAAACGCTTTTGACGTAAATTATTATTAGGAATATGATCTTAATTTTGTTATGAACAATACCTTCTATTTAAAACCATTCAACTTTTAAAGCTTACAATTGAGTCTTACGGATGATACTTATTTTAAATCTAATTCATTCTTACTCTTGACACTGTAAAATTCGTGCATACTTTATATCTAGATTTTTACTGAATGGGTCAATTATAACTTTACAATTTTAGTTTAGGAGGATTTATCGATATGGCTATTAAACCGCTTAGCGACAAGGTTTTACTTAAAGCGATCAATACCCCGGAAACTACCAAAGGTGGAATCATTATTCCAGAGAATGCAGCACCCACTGAAGCTGGAAAGGCGCAGGAAGCGGAAGTTTTAGCTGTTGGCGATGGTAGACTTCAGATGGACGGCTCGGTTATGCCTTTGATTGCAAAGAAAGGCGACAGAGTACTTTTTATTAATTACGGCGGTAACGATGTAATCATTGAAGGCGAGGATTGTATTCTCATCGAGGAACACGCGATACTCGCGATACTTGAATCATAAAAATAACAGGAGGCGTAAAGCACCATGGCAAAGGAAATAAAATTTAGCAGAGAGGCACAGGACGCGGTACTCATGGGAGTAAACGCCCTGGCCAACGCAGTAAAGGCCACACTGGGGCCACGAGGCAGAAACGTATTAATAGAGAAGACATTCGGAGCTCCTGTAGTAACAAAGGACGGAGTAACGGTTGCAAAAGAGATCGAGCTTGAAGACCGCTTTGAGAACATGGGAGCGCAGATGGTAAAGGAAGTTGCTTCCAAGACAAGCGATGTAGCCGGAGACGGCACTACAACAGCAACAGTACTGGCCCAGGCAATCTTTAGAGAAGGTATTAAGCTCGTAGCTGCAGGCCATGACCCTATGAAGCTAAAAAGGGGTATAGATAAGGCTGTGGAAGTAGTAGTGGGCAGCATCCGCAAACAGAGTAAGCAGGTTAAAGGCCGCACCGAGATAGCCCAGGTTGCCACAGTATCCGCAAACGGAGACGCAACCATAGGAAACATCATTGCAGACGCAATGGAGAAAGTGGGTAAAGACGGAGTAATTACAGTTGAAGAAGGCAGGAGCCTGGAGACAGAGCTAGACGTAGTAGAGGGTATGCAGTTTGACAGGGGATATCTCAGCCCTTACTTCATCACTGATCCTGAGAGGATGTTAATTGAGCTTGAGGATCCGATCATATTAATGTGCGACAAGAAAATAGACAATATGAAAGACTTGGTACCTCTCTTGGAGGAAGTGGCAAGAAGCACAAAACCACTTCTTGTAATGGCAGAGGATATAGAGGGTGAGGCACTTGCAACGTTAGTAGTGAACAAGATGAGAGGAAACCTAAAAGCAGCGGCCGTGAAGGCCCCCGGGTTCGGCGATAGACGTAAGGCCATGTTAGAGGACATAGCGGTACTAACGGGCGGAAAAGTGATCGCGGAAGAAGTGGGGATGAAGCTTGAGAACACAAAGCTCGCTGATTTGGGTGGAGCTAAGAAAGTAATAATAGATAAAGATAATACGACGCTAATCGGCGGATCTGGCAAGAGAGGGGAAATAGAGGGAAGAATCAGACAGATCAAAGCCCAGGTTGATGAAGCAAGCGGAGAGTACGATCGTGAGAAGCTTCAGGAAAGGCTTGCTAAGCTAGCAGGCGGTGTGGCTGTGATCAGAGTTGGAGCCGCTACAGAGGCCGAGATGAAAGAGAAGAAAGCAAGGGTTGAGGACGCGCTTAACGCAACCAGAGCCGCGGTGGAAGAAGGTATCGTAGCCGGGGGTGGAGTGGCCTTAATCAGAGCAATAAAAGAAGTGGATGGATATAAGGGCGCTGATGTAGAGGAACAAGCAGGCGTGAATATCGTAAAGAGGGTTCTTGAAGAGCCACTCAGAGGAATAGCAACCAATGCCGGATGGGACGGATCTATTGTGGTAGGTAAGGTAAGCGAGCAGAAGGGGTCAAATGGATTTGACGCCGGGAAGCTTGAGTACTGTGACATGATAGCGGCCGGAATCATCGATCCTGCGAAGGTAACAAGGAGCGCTATGCTAAACGCATCAAGCGTGGCTGGACTGCTTCTAACAACAGAAGCCCTAATCGCCGACAAACCGGAACCTGAAGGTGGAGCCGGAGGCGGCGGTGGCATACCGAACATGGGCGGTATGGGTGGAAGTATGCCTGGAATGATGTAAAAAACAGAAATCAAATTATTATAAAAATAAAAAGCGGGCTTTCCCTTACAGGTTGGCCCGCTTTTTTGTTTCAAATGAACTTGAGGAAAGGTAGCTCAGGTTCTAAACTTTTGATTACAAACTATTTTTGAATTTATATCCAATAGCTTTATATGCCAGCTTTGCAGCTATAACATCAGGACCTGTAATCTCCGCAATAGGGGCAAGCTCTACTACTATATCAAGACCTATTACTTCATGGCGGCGAAAAGCCCCTCTAATTAGCCTGATTACCTGATACCAGTCAAGTCCCCTGGGCTCTGGTGTTCCGGTTCCGGGAACAAGGTTCGCGATTAAAACAATTTTCAAATTTGCGCAAAAAGATTAAAATTGCTCCGTTAATAAAATGTCCGATACTCCTCATTATATAAATCACAGAAAAGATTAAGAGAGCGGTATCAAAAGACCGGTGGAGACGCTATGCATGACTATGAGCTACTATACTCAATACTGTTTATCAAAGATCCATGGGGGAACTGTATGACCAATAAATCCACTAGTCTTAACATGACCTTTATAACGATAGCTGTGCTACTAATCGGAACAGTTATTTTAAATACAGGGTGCTCCGACAATAAGCCCAAGCGCGAACAGCATGTGCTGACCGAGGAGAGAAGAGCCGAGCTCAGTCCCCTGGATATGATACGGATACTACAGGAAGGTAATCAAAGTTTTGTTGATGGCGAGTGGATAGATTGGGATTTCCGTCATGAGCAGGTAGAAACCGCCGCGGGGCAGTATCCCGGAGGGATAGTACTAAGCTGTATCGACTCCAGGGCGCCGGCGGAGATTATTTTCAACCTTGGTATCGGGGATATATTCAATGCCAAGATAGCGGGGAACATTCTGGATGAGGACATAGCCGGCAGTATGGAGTACGCGTGTAAGATTGCGGGATCAAAAATAATCATAGTAATGGGCCATACGAATTGTGGGGCGGTTAAAGGAGCAATAGACCAAGTTGAACTGGGCAACCTCACACAATTGTTCGCCAAAATCAAGCCTGCCATAGACGCTGTGCAGGATGTCGAAGGCGAGCGAACTACAAAAAACAGTGCCTTCGTAAACGCTGTGGCCAAAAAGAACGTGATGTTGACTATGGAAAATATCCGGGAGACTAGCCCCGTGCTCAAAAAAATGGAAGATAACAACGAAATAGACATAGTAGGTGCGATGTACGATGTAGAATCCGGAAAGGTAGAGTTTTTCAATAAGAACGGATCAAGTCCATATTAAATAATAGTGGTTGTAACCGTATGGGATTGAACATAAGACACCTTAATTTTGACTTTGAATCTTCTTAAGCAAATATCAAGTCAATCTTCCGGAGTAATAGATGAAATTGTTACTACAAACACTGGTTCTCACGACTATGTTGGTAGCTTTGTCCGGCACCTATTCTCATGCTCAGCCAAGTGGAACAGATGATCCGGAAAAACAGGAAGAGGTAACTACCGAACTAAATGAATCTGGTCCCGAACCTGTTAGAGAATTAATCTCCAAGCCTAAAGCCTTCTATAACTTCTTAAAGTCTCATTATGACGACGGTCTTGTTTTCGAGTCGAGAAACAGAAATTTCAGGGTCAGGTACAGAACGCTTATCCAGCTTCAAATTTCTGCTTCCGATAATAATGATAGCAATGGTACGGAGACGGAGT
>Ga0209013_10001994_pt1 | contig 18712 bp, 12 predicted proteins | sample Cruoilmetagenom2_FD_187291 | JGI IMG/M metagenome (GOLD analysis project Ga0209013, IMG submission 187291) | Oil polluted marine microbial communities from Coal Oil Point, Santa Barbara, California, USA - Sample 2 (SPAdes) (version 2) | ecosystem: Environmental > Aquatic > Marine > Oil seeps ...
TCGGTGCGAAGACAGAAAGCCGCGAATGCTGAAAACGAGGAAGCGCAACTGCTTTGTTGTTGTCTCGTATCGGAGATCGAGAATGTGCTGAAAAAGCATTTGATCCCGAGACGTATAGTTAGTCACGTGCGTCTTGGCTAACTGGGAGTTCGGCACCGAGGTGACCGTCCTATCGAGGGCGCGGATCCTAGTGGAGCGTAGCCCAATGTGTTCGACATGCCCCTTGATCGCGCCGTATTCGCAGAAATCTCCGAGACGTATCGGCCTATCAGCGTAAAGGTTCACTCCTCCAATGAAGTTTTCAAGGCTGCTTTGAGCCGCAAGCGCCACGGCTAGGCCACCGACACCAAGTCCTGCCAAAACTCCCAGCACCGGCAAACCAAGTTGCTGCGCGCCATGCGCGGCTACCATTGCAATGCCAACAATCCCACTCACCCGGCCCAACAAGCGGAGCAAGCTTGCGTCAAGGCCTTCATCGGGAATGGCTGGAGAGGCAATGACCCATTCGATAACTGAAAATATCGTGAGCCATACCCCCCACGCCACAGCCAGGTAAATGACTAGGTCTGCCGCAAATTCGAATATTTCTGCGAAAGTTCCGACAACAAGTATCTGGTCGTTGATCAGAATTCTGGCAACGCTGATAGAACCTAGCAACGCTAGAGGTGTCAGGAGGCGAAGGATATATTTTGCTGGGCCGCGGCCCGAGTTTTTTGGCCAGGTTAGCCGATGCCATAAAACGACCGTTACCGCTGCTAACGCCAGGACGATGAAGCTGCCAAGTAGCTTCCACAGTGGCGTATCAAGAACCGACCATCTTAGGTTTTCGGGCAAACTGTAAACCAGCTGCGGGGGGATCATCCAGCCGTGCGCCTGCAGCTGCACATTCCGCCAGCTTGGGACTTTTGTTGGATGTTTCGACGGAAGGTTCTTTACAAGAGAGTAAAACTCTTCCGCTTGGGATACCGTTTCCGAATTAAAAAGGAAACGTCCTGTGTTCGCACCATCCGTCACACGACTGATCGTAATCTCGGAGCCGGGGACAGACCAGTGTTCCGGCTCGCCTGACGAACGCAAAGCTTTGGCATCAGGAATTGCTTCGAGCGATGGCACCTCTATCCGCCGCAGCACATCAACTAGAAAGACAATCGTATCAGCTCCAACTTTCCGTCGGGAGGCCGGAGGCACTTGCCGCAGATCAAGCAGGCGTCGCAGTTTCTCCATTATACGCTGCACGCTCGCCTGTCTGGCGGGACTCGGGTCAGCCTTTGCACTTTGATAAGCTGACTCTAGTTCCTCCGTGAGATCAAAAAATGTCCGCATTGTCCCCTGCGGACTGCTGGTATCAACAGCAAGGAGCGGGTTGCCATGTTGAGCCCCCGGTGCGGTCGGACATACGAGGATTAACAACGCCGCAATCATTCCGCATGTTAGCGTGCGTCCGAACGCAATCTCTATCATTCATGTCCCCCCTTAAGATGGGCGCGGTGAAATCAAGAAATTCCGGCTTTGTTGTGGCTGGTCTTGTTCAGCAGGGCGATCGCGAGGGCACTTCATGCTCAACTGGTTCAGCGCCCACACTCGATGCAGCGGGATTGGCAAATCGCAAGCAACTGTCGGTCTTCGGCAGGCTTGGGGTAGCGTCCCGACTCCCCGGTAGCGTAGGGCGATATGAAGCGGCACGGCCAAGACCCGCAGTATTGCGCACCCCCGACACACTGTACGAAAGTACCTGAATGAAGTTCTGGTCGCATGACTGGAGCATACTTCAGCGGCGCACGCCCGAAACAGGCAATAAGGAATCGCGCGCCGCGTTCATTGGAACAGTCGGGAGACGCCGGGTGCAAAAGAACAAAATCATTTCAGCCAGCGACGCCATTGCCCTAATCGGCGACAAGGATGTCATCGCCACGAGCGGTTTCGTTCAGAGCTGCATTCCAGAAGCGCTCCACGCCGCCTTGGAGCAACGTTACGTACAGAGCGCAAAGCCGCGTGATCTGACGCTGATCATGTGTGCGGGTGCGGGCGACAGTAAGGGGCTCGGAACCGGGCGTTTCCACCATCCCGGATTGCTCAAGCGGGTGATCGCCGGCAATCTCGGCCGCATGCCGAAGGTCGCCGAAGCCGCGCGGAATAACCTCCTTCAGGGCTATAACCTGCCACAAGGCATCATCGCGAAACTCTACCGCTCCTGTGCGGCGGGGCACCCGGGTCTATTCTCAAAGGTCGGCCTACACACCTACGTCGATCCACGCCTTGACGGTGGCAAGGTCAACGAGGTGACGACCGAAGATATCGTCAAGCTAGTTGAGGTCGATGGGGAAGAATGGCTGTTCTACAAGGCGACTCCGATCGATGTCGCCCTCATCCGAGCGACCAGCGCGGACCCAAGCGGCAATCTCAGCATGGAGAAGGAGGCACTTACGCTCGACGTTCTCGCGCAGGCCATGGCTGCCCATAACAACGGGGGCGTCGTGATCGCCCAGGTCGAGCGGATCGTCGAGCAGGGGTACTTGAAGCCAAAGGACGTCAAAGTACCAGGCATCCTCGTCGACTGCGTGGTGGTAGCCGACCCGCCTGAGATGCACAGGATGAACTACGGCGTTCTTCACGATCCAGCTCTCGCCGGCGAGATCCGCGTGCCCATCGAGGCCATGGCCAAGATGCCGCTGAATGAGCGCAAGATCATCGCCCGACGCGCAGCCTTCGAGTTGCCGCCGAACGGCGTGATCAATCTGGGCGTGGGGGCCCCGGACGGAGTCGCGGCCGTCGCTAACGAAGAAAAAGTGACACCGCACATCGTGATGACAACGGAGGCCGGTGCGGTCGGCGGAGTCCTGGCCAGCGGTTCGAGTTTTGGCGCTTCGGTCAACGCCCACGCGATCATCGATCAGAACCAGATGTTCGACTTTTACCACGGCGGCGGGCTCGACCTCACCTGCCTTGGCATGGCCGAATGCGACAGGGCCGGCAACGTCAACACCAGCCGCTTCGGTGGACGGCTTAACGGCTGCGGCGGCTTCATAGACATCTCGCAGAACTCCCGGGCGGTTGTCTTCGCGGGCACATTTACCGCAGGCGGGCTCAAGGTCGAAGTCGACGACGGTGAACTCAGAATCCTGAAAGAGGGGCGGTCGAGAAAATTCGTAACGCGGGTCGAACAGATCACGTTTTCGGGAACCTATGCGGCGATGCGCTCACAGCCTGTAATCTACGTCACCGAACGCTGTGTGTTCCAACTGACGCTGGAAGGGCTCGAACTGGTCGAAGTGGCGCCCGGCATCGAGATCGAACGGGACATCCTTGCCCACATGGATTTCATGCCGGTGATCAAGTCACCGATCGAAATGAACGGGCGGATTTTCCGCGACGCGCCGATGGAACTTCTCGCGGAGCTAACCAACCGCAACCTCGATGAGCGCGTCAGCTACGATGCGGAGCGCAACATTCTATTCCTCAACCTCGAAGGCTGGAGCATGCGCAAGAAGAGCGATCTGGAAGACCTCCAGAAAGTGCTCGTCGAAGCCTGCGAAAAAGCCGGCAAGCTCGTTAACGCGGTGGTCAATCAGGACGGTTGCCGCATCGCCGATGATCTCCACGACGACTTCGTGGACATGGTTAACTTCATGATGAGCAGGTATTACGCGACGACGTCACGCTATACGACGAGCGCCTTCATGCGCCTCAAGTTGCAGGACGGGATCTCGCAGCGGGGTCAGCAGCCGCACATTATTGAAAGCGCTGTTGAGGCCCGCGCCGCACACGACCCCGAAGGCGAGTGGGACACGCTTGTCAACTGGAAGACAAAGGGATAACGCCCGGCTAAACCAGCGAAACACGGACCTTTTGCGAGCGCGGCAAGTTCGGCTTGCGGCCCAGAAGGTTCTGGAGCCGCGCGGAAGAAACGGCCCGGGACAACTGCAGAGCTACACCGCGGTAGTTGTCTGCAAGACGATGGGTCCGTTCATGAACTAGGGGTGGACACGCCGAAGGTCACATCCTGGTGATTGGGGCTACCTCATAGATTGCCTAGGGCATCGTGCAGGATATCATGCTGAACCCAGGAATAACCAAAGTATCGATTTTGGACATTGACGACTTGTCCAGGATGCGAACGAATGGTCTTATAAGAATTCTTTCAGCACGCTAGGCTCCAAAATAAGAGTAGGTTGAATGCGATCCTCGTCAGTAGCGTTCGAAGCGGAGGAGAAATCCAACCCGATAGTTACTATCGCCTGCGTGGCCGCCGTATACGCGCTCTCAGGTCTCGTTGGTGTTCTGTTTGCGTCATCATTCGTCGCCCATCTCAAGTCCCCCTTGATAGGCGTAAAATCGATATTCGTCGACAACAGCGAGATAATTTGGATCCTGCCGATGTCTCTCTGATCGATTGGCTCCCCCTAAGCATTGTTCCGAGGATTAGGCTTACTGACCAGCCGTGCTTCGTTATGAGAAGCTCTTACGCTAACAATGGCCCTTCAGTAATCGGAGAGGAGGCGCCCTGTGAGATCGACCCAGCATGTCGTCCTCCAGAACCAAGACGGCTTCGTTTGGCGCCCCGCCCCGCGGTGGTGGAACCACATTTTTGCAGTGACGGTGTATGGAGTTGCGATCGCCAGTTTCGTTGGGGTAGCGCAGTTGCCTACCACTAAGACCCCGCTGGGACGTGTGGTTAGTTCAGATCCAGTCTTGGAGCATTTGTCCGCCGACGTTGTTGGCAGCCTACCCATGCCTGTTCGACATCCACGACGCGTGAATGCAGCGAGTCCTTATAGATCGCCGTCACAGGCGCACCTAGATAGTTCTACAGGTATTTTTGATAGGACATCGGCGTCGACGGAAGTCCAGCAACCGGTCCCCTGGGTAGTTAGAATGCACTGATCCGGTGGCCCGGTGACAGGCATTTAAGAGTCGGCATCGACTTTCCAGCCGCCCGGCAACAATTGGTCTGCCCCCATTCACGGTGCCAGTTCCTTAGTTAGAATCCAGCCGCCACCGACGGGCATCTGGGCTGGCCGGAGCGTTGTGAAGATTTCGTTGTTCTGCAGTCCGTCTCTGAGTTTCGAGTTAGGGCTCTAGCAATAGCCGTTCTCCCATGGACTGCCCGGCTAGATGTAAAGCGTCTTGACACCGATCCGAACTGTGCCCCATCAGCGGCTAGGAGCCGATTGCCGAGCCGTGCCCCAAGGAAGACATCAAATAGAACCTCCACTATCGCTGATCTTTGGAGTTTTGAGAGGCAAGGCAGAAGCGGAACATTCTGCCCTAGCTTTTCTTCTTCTCATCCCACGCGGACATCCGGCAACCGAGTCAGTCCGTCATCCGCATGTTCCACTTTGCTAAACAAGCTGACATTTGGCTTAGGTTAAGTGAGCGCCTGCTGATCGGCGCTTGGAGCATCAGCAATAAGCGATGACACATCCTACGGAAATTGAGACCTTCCACCTCGCCGGCACAGCAAGCGCTAATCCAAGTCACTCTTTGTCTTTTCTAAACGCGGCAACAACAGTCCCGCAGCTTCTAATCCACCAACAAGGGTGTCCAGTTCGCGAGGATCCCTAAATGGGAACGCGAACTGTAAGTGGTCCAAGTCGAAATCAGGAGCCAAGACTAGCAGTTCACCTGCGTCCCATTCGGCAGCTTCCCGATCGCCCGCAAGAGCATGTGCGGCGGCAGCCCACATTCGAGCCCGCATATAGGCGGGATTTATGGAGAGCACCTTTTCAAAAGTAGACGCGGAATCCGAGTACCGACCTTGCACGAAGAGAATTTCTCCAAGAACCTCCAAATACGAGGCCGTCGGTCGCAAATTTAACCGAAAGGCTTCTTCAATCGCGGCCTTCGCCTCTTCGGGACGACCAGCATAATTGAGGATCCATGCCCTCAACGCGTAGGCATCCGCATAACCAGGATCAATTTCGATAGCTCGAATTGCTGCCGCGATTGCTTGGACATAGCGACGGCGGAACAGCTCGATTTGACCTTTAACAAACTGGACCTGCGGGATGGAGGGATCTATGCGAGCAGCTTTCAACGCCATCTCTTTAGCCATTTCAAGTGAGTTCAGCGGATCAGCCACCCAACCATCGATAGCATCGCGAGAGTGGGCCATCGCTAGCCCCGCATAGGCTCTTGCAAAACCCGGATCCAATTTGATCGCATGCTTCAAATGGATCTTAGCGGTTAGGTTGTCCTCACGGGAGCGTCGGCCCTGCTGCTCTATGCCCTGCAGGTATTGATCGTATGCTTCAATACTAATCGTTGGGCGGCGGGCTAGCGATGCTTTTTCATCAGGCGTGAGCCTCACTCTTAAGGCCGCAAGCACATCAACGACCAGTGCATCCTGAAGCCCAAAAACGTCATTTGCAGAGCCATCATAGCGATTGCTCCAAAAGACGCGTTCACTTCGCCCTTCAACAAGCTGGACATTGAACCGCAGCTTGTTGCCCTGACGTTGCACGCTTCCATCGACGATGTAGTCCGCCTTGAGCTCCGCAGAAATTTCTCGCGGCCGCGCAGCGTCCTGATTGTAGTAATCGATAGAGCGACTAGCGATGGTCGAAAGGCTCGAAACTTTGGCAAGGTCAGTAATGAGGTCATCGGCAATCCCCCTAGCGAAATAGTCTTCTTTCGGCGACGGACCAAGGTTCTTGAAGGCCAGGACTGCAACAGCTGGCTTTCTTTCGCCGGGCCGTGATGTCGGGGGTAAAAATGTTCCGATGAGCGGAAGCGCCCAAAAGACCGCCATCAACAGCACCGTGGTCACCGAAACGATAGTCCATCGAATTTGAGCCCTGCCATCCCTTGACCGTTCAGCGGCAAGGGCTCCAAATCGCTGTCCGCTTGTCTCCGCCCTCGCACCGGTTGTCGAAGGCGCTAGCATCAGCCGGTAACCGACCTTGGGGACTGTTTCAATGAATCTGGGATGACGAGCATTGTCAGCAAGTGCCCGCCTCAGTTTTGCTATCGCACTTGTAACCGCATCCTCAGTGACAATCTGCCCGTGCCAAATCTCCGCTTCAATTTCTTCTCGGCTCACCACATGCTCCGCCCGCTGAGCGAGATACACGAGGAGCTGCATAGCCCTGGCCTCGACTCGAACGGTCTCCCCGCCTTGGCTCAAGGTTAGTGTCGATGGCTCAATGCGGTAATCGCCGAGTCTGAAAGCGGCATGACTGTGTAGTGAGTTACCCACTGTACACGAGCCTATCGGAGGCGAAAAAACCTCACATTTGCAATCCGTTAGAGATTCGTCAGAAAAAAAACGGAATTACATCAGGACTTTCGAGAAGCGTAGCACCAAGCTCAACTAGGGCCAAGCCAATCGCGTCGGCGGTTGGTGCGACGATGCAGCTTTCTCGTTATCCAACAGGGCTGGTGGTTGGCCACGGCAGCCGTATCGCTTCCTCACGCATAGAGACACTGCACCACGGAGGAATGAACTATGAAGGTTACGAGCACTATCAGCCTCATCTCTGCACTCGCCTTTCTCACAGCCTCGGCGTTGGTAGCGGAGCCACCTCAATTCTATTCGAAAACTTACCCCGAACATGCACTCAGGGCCATGTTAGAAGCGGATAAAACGTTGATGGGCCCCGAAGCCAAGCTGAATGCCAAGACACGCGAACTCATCGCGTTGGGCGTTTCTGCCCAGATCCCATGTCCTTATTGCGTATATGTCCATGACAAGAAGGCGCGAGCACAAGGGGCCACTGAGTCCGAGATACGCGAAGCGGTTGCAGCGGCGGCGCACGTCAGGCATTGGAGCACCGTACTCAATGGGATGGCGTACGATCTCGACGATTTCAAAATTGAGGTCGACAACCTGTTGGCATCGAATTGACGCTTGCGTCTCGACTTTCCGAAAGAGCAAACGACGTTTACAAAGTCGGCAATGCGACAGGGTATTCGCAACGCCAGAAACCTTGTTTGGAGAATCCCATAACCAATTGTCTTCTTTGCGATCCAAGCACGGAAAGGCCACCGGATCCGAGGGACGTTCCGGTGGCACTAGGGTTCGATCAATCAGGGGCATGATCGATTCATGCTCTGGAGCTCGGCGCACGTGGGGGTGATCAATGAGTGCGTCGCTCCCAGAGAGTGATGGGATTGTACGAAGGTGCCAAACAAGCGATTTGATACTCGTCAAAAAGTAAGAAGCTCTTGAAGTTGCCCACAGAGGACTTGCCCCGCAACATCATGCGGCATAGTCCTGCCCAAGACTGCCGACACCGAACAGACGCTCCGGCAGCCAACATGGCCCAGTCGGCTTAGCCAACTATCAGCATGTCCAGAAGTAGCCCAACAGAAGACATACTCAGCGCACCAGGTCATGTCCGCTTCTTGAAGAAGCGCAGACAACGACTGCACCTTCAGTAAAGCTCCCTAATCTTAGACCGACGCGTAACATTGCGCCCTGGTCTGACCATATCTCATCCCAAGCAGATACAAGCTCCCCACTTGGTCAGTGCTTGGCAGCTTCCGCTCAGATCAACAGGCGGGCTTGAGAGAAGTATCACCTGAACGTCAGCCTTCACCGCGCAAGCAACGCCGTCCAGGATACGATCCCAGACGCCGGCGCTTTTCGAGCCCCTCAGTTTGGGCCTACGATGACGTGATCGAAGGTCATGGGATTTGGTCCGGCTTCGCTGGTGGGACGTAGGGCAGCCGCGCCATGGCCTTGGTGTCGGCCGCCCCTGCGTTGCGGATATAGCGTTCGTTATCGTCGAGCCGAACGATGTTGACCCAGGTCGGCGCGCCGCCGGTCGACTTGTGGACCAGCAGTCGCCGCTCCTGATCCTCACGGATCTCGACGCGCAATCGATCAGGATCCCATCCGTCGAATGCCGTGTGACGCAGTTCGGCGAGGCGTTCGGCGTGCACTGGGTTATCGACCTGATTGTTGAGTTCGTTGGGGTCGTTCGCTACGTCGTAGAGGAGTTCGTCAATTCCCTCGAGGTACATGTACTTCCAGGCCCCCATCTTCACCATACGGCTCGGACCGGTGGAACCATCAGCGGCAAACTCAGAGATGGCAATATCGTCCAATGCGGCTGGATCGCCATTCAACGCGGGCGCTAACGAGTTGCCGTCAATCTCACCGCCGACATAGTCGCCAAACGCGTCTCCCTTCGCAAGGTCAAGCATCGTTGGCATCAAGTCGATAAGTGAAACATTCTGCCCAACCCTGGCCGGCTTGAACCGCTTGGGCGCATGCACCACCAACGGCACGCGGCAGGCCCATTCGAAAAAGTGCTGTTTGTACCACATGCCGCGTTCACCCATCATCTCGCCGTGGTCGGCAGTCAGGATGATGACGGTGTTGTCGGCAAGCCCGCACTTTTCCAATGTCGCGCGCAGCATGGCGACCTTGTCGTCGATGAAGGAAATCATCCCGTAGTAGCCATGACGCGCATTGCGCTTGTGGTCTTCGGTGACCGTGTATTCGTGCCGGCCCTGGCAGTAGTGCAGGTTCCGGCTCAGATGATCCTTCTCATCGATGGGAATCTCCGGAACTGCCGGCGACTCGATTTCATCGTGGTCATAGCGATCCCAGCACTCCTGTGAAATCACGAACGGCGAATGGGGTTGCGTGAACGAGACCGTCAACAGCCACGGCCGGTCGTCGCGCTTGCGCGCCAGATCGTAGATCGCCTGCATCCCATGGTGCGCGACCTCGTCGTCATAATCCATCTGCAGAGTGCGTATGCAAGGGCCGCTTTCGATGACCGGCGCCATGGTCAGATTCGTTGGTCGAAATTCGCGCCCCTTCGACCAGTCCACAGTCCAGGCGAAATTCGCGGGATAGATCTCTGTGGTGTGCCGCTTTTCGTAACCGTGCATCTGGTCGGCGCCGACGAAGTGCATCTTTCCGCACAGTTCTGCACGGTAGCCTAGCGACCTGAGATAGTGCGCGAATGTCGGGATCGCCGCATGAAACTCGCTTGCGTTATCGTACATCTGAATGCCGAAGGGTAGTTGGCCAGCATGCATTGAGGCGCGTGATGGACCGCACATCGGCAAATTGCAGTAGCAGTTGTCGAAGACTACTCCCTCGTCGGCGAGGCGGGACATTGCTGGAGCTTTCACCGTCCTGTTGCCGCTAAACGGCATTGCCGGTCCGGCCATCTGGTCGGCCTGGATGAATAGAAAATTTGGTTGGTCAGTCGGCATTAGGGGGCTCCGCCAATTCAGCGAAAAATTGAGGGGAGTGGCGGCGCGCAAGCCAATCGCCGCCAATTGTTGATGCGGACTACTCGACGCGAAGGTCGAGCTTTTTCAACGTCGCATCGAACGTCTCGTATTGAGCTTCAACAAACGCCTTAGTGTCGGCTGGACTGCGAATGTCAACGACGTTGCCGAGCCCCGCTGTCATCCGATTCCAGGCCTTGTCCTTCTTCAGCTTCTGCAGTGTATCGACCCATTTGTCGACGACCGGCTTCGGCAGGTTCTTGGGACCATAGACAGCTGACCAGCCGACAATCTTCTCCATATCCGGGTAGCCAAGCTCTTTGGCGGTCGGAATGTCTGCGACTGCCGGGAAACGTTCGGGCGTTGTGATTGCGAGCGCCTTTAGTTGACCCGCCTTGATCGCGTTGATCACGCCGGACAGGTTCTGCCACATGAAGTCAACCTTACCGCCGATGATTGCGGCACGCGCTTTGCCGCCGCCCTTGAACGGCACGTGTGTCAGATTGTCGAGACCGACGCTCATGGTATCGGCCATCACCGCAGTAGCGATATGCAGCAGCGTGCCAACACCGGCCGAGCCGTAGGTCATACTCTCACCGGCTTTCACCTTCGCCTTGAAGTCATCAAAGCTGTTGATCTTGCTGTCACCGGCAACAACAAGAACAAACGGATTCGTCTCGGTCAGACCGATGAAGGTGAAGTCGTCCCACTTATAGGGGATCGTCTTGTTCATCGCCGGCACGCCCATCTGGCTGCCAACACGGGCCGAAAGCAGCGTGTAACCGTCGGGTTTTGACCGAGCCACGAACGTCGAGCCGATTACACCTGCAGCACCGGTCTTGTTCACAGCGAGGATTGGCTGGCCAAGATAAGTAGGCGCCGTTCCGGCAATAAGGCGAGCCGACAGATCCGCAGCTCCGCCGGGTCCATAAGGCACTACCATCGTTATTGGACGCGTCGGATAGTCCTTCGCTACCGCCGGAGCAGCCAGAAATGCCGCACAAGCCACGGCAGCAAACTTCATAAGTTGTTGATGCACATTAATCCTCCCTTGGGTCGCTCTTAGACTTTTGAGATCATCGAATGCGTAGCACGCGCCTCTTGACGGATCAATATTTAATTACCGATTGCAATAAATTGTTTTTCCATTAATTTATGGGCTTAATGATGCGGTATCTGGAATAAACAATGTCGGAAGAAATTGAGAGCAGCGCCGCTGGGGCAACGTCGACATCCTCGCTCAGGCGAATGAACCGCGAGACCCTGATCAATCTCTTGGGCCAGCGGGTTGTGATGACACGCGGGCAGATGGCTGAGGAGACCGGGCTTACTAGCGCAGCAATCTCGCGGATCACGCGCGAGATGCTCGGAGCGGGGATTCTGGTCGAAAGCGAAGGAGAAAAGCCGCTCGGCCGGGTCGGTCGACGCGAGACGCACCTGTCGATCAACCCGACCGGAGCCTTTGTTCTTGCTGTTTCGCTGACCGCCAACCGCCGTAGCATTACGCTGGCGAATGCATTGGGCGAAGTCGTCGCCGAAAAGGCCTGCGATGATCTTGATCCGAGCGACGCGCTGGAATTTCTTGACGCGCTGGCCGCCCGAGCAAAAGCCTTGATCTACGACGCAGACTTCAATCGGAGTCGGCTGCTCGGTGTTGGCGTCTCTGCGGCGATATCAACCGGCGTCCAGCAAGCAAACAATCACGACTCAGTAATCTCAAACCCGCTTGGGTGGCGAAGCGTGCCTGTCGGCCCGCGGCTTTCTACTGCACTTAGTCTGCCGGTACGCGTAGAACACCGCGCGAGCGCCATCTTGCGCGCAGAACTGAAGCAGAGACCGGAAGCTTCAGACATCTATCTGGTCAACGTAGCCCTGGGTATTGGGGTCAGCGCTCACCTGGATGGCCGCTTCATCGCGGCAGGCTCGAGAGGATTTGGCTCGTTATCGCATTTCCGCCTTACGGGAGAAACAACGCCCTGCGACTGCGGTCGACTTGGCTGCCTGGAAGTTACCGCCGCTGGGCGCGCGATTGTTGCCAATCTTGATAAGGCGAGTATCCCGCTAACGCTTCAATCTCAACGACTGAATGAGGCAGTCCTCGCAGCCGAGGCGGGTGATGCCGCAACTCGCGAGGCGTTCCACGCAGCCGGCCGTCGCCTCGGCATCGGGGTCGACGCGGCTATCGCATTGTTCAATCCCAAGACCATCATTCTCTCTGGCGAGGTCGGCAGGCAACCCGACTATTTCGCCGGCTTGCTCGACACCTTGGAAGAAGCCGGCCGCGCAAACGCCAACACTTTCGTCGAGCGCAGCACCATCACGTCGGCCAATGCAGCGATCAGCGTCGCTCTTCAAGAATACGTATTCACTGGAGACCTCAACCTGGCAAAACTCAAGGCCGCATAAGTCATTGAGAAAAAAGAAATTTATAAGCCGAAACGTGGAGGACTGTTGTGTTGCTTCGTAATAGGGATTTTTGGTCTGGACTCGTATTTCTGCTGTTCGGTGTAGTGCTGATTGTCTTCCTGATCCCCAGCGGCGTCGTGGAGCCAAAGAGGATCAAATTCGCGGTCCTCTCACCCTCTTACTACCCACGCATTATCGCGATTGCGATGAGCCTTATCGGTTTGGCGATCTGCATTGGATCCCTGAAAGGCAAGGACGACGATTTCGTCACATCGACCGTTGACCTTTATGCGATGGGAAAGGTCGTCACGGTATTCATCGTCTTGTTTGCAACCGCATACGCGCTTCCTCACGCAGGCTTTGTTTTGGCGTCCGCTGTTGCGCTCGTCGTCTTGATGGCACTGGCAGGAGAGCGCAATCCTTTCATAGTCTTTGGCGTAGCGATAATTCTGCCAATCGTTCTCTACCTTTTCTTTACAAAGCTCGCGAGTGTCCCAATTCCCGGAGGCATTCTCGATCCTATTCTGCAAAGGATCTGAGCCATGCTTGACACTCTCTCCAATGCGTTTGTGCTTTTTGCAACGTGGAACAACGTCCTTGTATTGTTCATTGGTGTGATCGTCGGAACATTCGTTGGCGCCATTCCAGGCATGACAACACCGATGGCGGTCGCCCTCTCGCTGCCCTTCACATTTACCATGCCGCCGGTGACCGGAATTCTGTTGCTGCTGGGCGTTTACAAAGGCGGCATCTATGGCGGCTCGATCACGGCAATCCTGATCAACGCGCCTGGGACACCGGCAGCGTCTTGCACCGCGCTCGACGGCTACCCTTTGGCGAAACGTGGCGAGGCGCGGCGTGCCCTTGACATGGCGCTCTATGCGTCATGTGTGGCTGATTTTATCTCAAACCTTTCGCTGATCCTATTCGCTGGCGTACTAGCAAGCTTTGCCTTGCAGTTCGGGCCCGCCGAAGTTTTCACACTAATCTTGTTCTCGTTAACAATCATATCGGGCGTTTCTGGGGATCAATTGCTCAAGGGATTCGGCTCAGCCTGCCTCGGCCTGATCCTAGCAACCGTCGGCCTCGACCTGATCTACGGCACCAACCGGTTTGTATTCGGCGAATTTAACCTGATGAACGGCCTGTCTTTTATTCCAGTGCTAATTGGGCTGTTCGCCCTGCCCGAAATCATCAACTATTTTATGCAAACAGAAGCCAAGCATGAACAAAGTCCGCTCGCTGGTGCGGGCGCAACGCTGGCCGACTTCATGGGCAGTCTGAAGACGATCATCCGCGGCAGCATCATTGGTGTGATCCTGGGTGCTATTCCAGGCATTGGCGGCGCGCCGTCAGCGTTTTTGTCCTACTCGGAGGCCCGTCGAAATTCAAAGAACAAGAATAATTTCGGCAAAGGCGAACTAGAAGGCGTTGCCGCAGCTGAGGCTGGCAACAACGGCGTGGCGGGCGCCACACTGATCCCTCTATTGGCACTTGGAATCCCAGGCGACATTATCACTGCGATCATTCTCGGCGCCTTCATGATCCATGGCCTGAGGCCCGGCCCCCTGATGTTCCAAGAGAATATCGACCTGATCTACGCACTCTTCATCGGGATCATGCTTAGCTCGATGTATCTGCTTGTTGTTGGTAAATTTTCAATTCGACTGATCAGCAAGATCGCCGATGTACCGCACCGGATTCTGTTTCCAATCGTGTTCGTGCTTTGCGTATTCGGCGCCTATGCGGTCAACAACTCAACGTTCGACGTCATGGTCATGATGATCATGGGACTGGTCGGTTTCGCGATGCTGAAACTCGAGATCCCCGCCGCACCGTTCCTGATCGCCTTCATACTTGGCCCAATGCTGGAGGACAATTTTAGACAATCACTCCTGATCTCGAAAGGCAGCTTGGGGATCTTCTTTTCGTCAACGATCTGCTGGGTCTTCTGGACCTTGACCACTCTCGTAATCGGCATGACAATCTGGTCGGCCATAAAAGGAAAGCCGAAGCCATTGGCGGATGCTTGAGCAGTTACCTCTCGCGACTTGCCGACTAGAATTCCGGGTCTATCGCTTGGCACCCAAGCATCAGCCCAGAACACAAACTCATGAGTTGATGTTCTGGGCTACTAACGTTTGACGAATTCCACTCACGCCTCAGGCGTCTGATCCAGATCATTAGGGAATTTGTCAAACAAACCGGGCGCGTAAACTGTTACTCCGTGGCTGGATCACTTGTAAAAAAAATAGGTCGGTATGCCGCCAGCATTTGGATTCAGTCTGCCAACTAAGTCTCATAGACCAGTCGAGAAAGCTGCCCATGATCGGACGGTCACACAACGAAGCACGATTACAATCCTGAAGTTGCTTAAGGCTAATTGAGCAGTTTTTGGAATAAATATTCGGACGGGCCGCGACGCGGCCAGGCCCGCTGGCACGCAGCGAGGGTAAAGGGAGAAGGTTCGCATGCCGGACGACTTCAAATTCACCGTAGCGGTTCTTACCGATACCCACATACGGGCGCCGCAAGGAGATCTTACCTCGCCTTTCAAGGTCAATGAGCGCGCCAATGCGCGCGCCCGCTACGCGGTCGAAGTGGTGAAGGCCAATACTCCTGATTTAACGGTGCATCTTGGAGACATGGTTCATCCTTTGCCGCATCTGCCCGCTTACGGTGCAGCCTGTGCGGAAGCGCATCGGATCTTCGCGCCCCTGATGCCCAAACTGCATTATGTGCCAGGCAATCATGATATCGGCGACAAGCCAGGGCCGGCCTCACCTGCCGGACCTGTGACGGATAACAATTGCACTGCGTATGAGGCCGCTTTCGGTCCCTCCTGGAAGAGTTTCGAAAATTGCGGCGTGCGCTTTATTGTTATCAACTCATCACTCGTGAATACGGGTGGGGATGCCGAACAAAAGCAACGGAATTGGCTCGAAAAAACACTCCGCGAGACCAAAGGTCAGCGCGTATTCCTGTTCTCCCACTACCCACCCTTCATTGACCAGACAGATGAAGAAGAGCACTACGACAACTATGCGGAGCCGGGCCGTTCCTGGTTGTTGGGCCTGGCCGTCGACCACGGGGTCGAGGCAATCTTCTCCGGCCATGTGCATCAGTTTTTCTTCAACCGCTATCGCGGTGTTAAACTCTATTGCCTGCAGCCGACGAGCTTCACCCGGCAGGACTACGCCGAACTCTACCGCGGCGCGCCAGCAAATGAATTCGGTCGCGACGATGTCGACAAGTACGGGGTCACGTTTATCGATATCTTTGCGGACGGGCATCGTTTGAGGATTGCACCGACACACGGCCGGGAAATCGCGCCTGGTGAATGCCCGCAGATCCAAAAGTTGCGTCAGCCAGCTACGCCACTTATTCCCCACATGCGCCATGCATGGTTCGAGGCGAGCACCCTTCCCTATAATGGCCCTATGGAAGAGTTCGGCCGAAAGCGGGCGCGAAACGACTACCCACTGCTGCGATTGTGGCAACTCGGCATCCGCACAATTCGCACCCCTTTGCGCGACCTCACTGATCCCGTGAGCCGCCGTCGCGTACTTGATTTCGCCGCCGCCGGAATTCAGTTCTCGTTCTTCACTCTAGGCCTACCGGACGCTGCTTCTCGAGAGTTGCTTGCCGAGCATTCCGATTTGGTTGCAGGCCTGGAGGTGGTGGGTCGCGATAAGACGTTTTCGGATTTACAAGACGGTCTCATCGAGCTCATCGAGCAATGGCGCAAGCCCTTGAGCATCAGTAAATCCACCTCGTCGGCAGACGAAACCCACGAGAGTGGCGCCTTTGCACACAACGTGAGTACCGGATTTCTATGGAAAGAGCGCGATGAGGTCGTTGCCGCGGCGTCAAAACTTGCCACTCCGACTATGCAACTTGGTCTCAGTTTTCAGGTTAATCTCGATGAGGACCCTGGGCAACGAATTCCAGAATTGGCTGAATGCCTTTCGCAGTCGAACTTACGATTGGCGGCCGTGATACGCCTTGCGGATCGCAATCCGGCGAACTCGAACTTCGACGACGACAAAATTGCGGCGCAGCTTGTTGCCGCCTTGGAGGCCGCGCGCGATCAAGCGAACGTCGAGATCCAGTGCGACACCTTCGAAGATATCGATCGCGGCTATAGCCCGAGACATGGGCTCCTGGACCGACGCTCGAACCTGCGCCCAATTTCCAATTGGATCGTCGACAATGCTATGTGCTGCAATCGCGGCTAACAGCGACTTTGAGGATACGGAATTGCCGGACCATTTAAGGACACAACCTCGGCCAAAGGCCAGTTATGATCCCCTCTATGACCCGCTTGTCGATGCCGGCCCGGGACATAATCGGGACTATGCACCGTCATACTGGATCGACACTGCCGGACCTCCCCCGGAAGACGATGGACATGTGACAGGTGACTTGGACGCCGATGTGATCGTCGTCGGTTCAGGCTATACGGGGCTCAGTTGCGCGCTCCATCTCGCAAAAGAGCACGGCATCAAGGCGACCGTGCTGGAGGCGAACTCCGTTGCCTGGGGTTGCTCTACGCGCAACGGCGGGCAGGCGCAAATTTCGTCAGGCCGATTGAAGCGATCCGAATGGATCGAGCGCTGGGGCGTTGATGTCGCAAAGAAAATGCACGCCGAGGTCGCGGAGGCATTTGACCTATTTCGCGACCTGATTGGCTCCGGCGAGTTTGATTGCGAGCCGCAGGATGGCGGGCATTTCTACATTGCTCATAAGCCTGGCGCGATGCCGAGACTGGAGAAGGAATCACAGCTCCTGAACGAAGTCTTTGGCTATGGCTCGCGCATAATCTCGCGTCAGGAACTGCACGAAAACTACGTAAAGGATCAAGAGGCTGCCGGCGCGATGGTTGAGCCGGACGGCGTCTGCATTCATGCGGCAAAACTAGCCTTCGGCTATCTCAATCTCGCGCGGAAGCTCGGGGCGACGGTTCATCCGGCGAGTCCGGTGATAGATTGGCAGATCAGGAACGGCACCCACCACCTGACGACGCCCGGAGGGATTGTCCGCGCCCGCGCCGTGGCGCTCGCGACCGCGGCCTACACACCCCCGGGGCTCAGCAACCACACCAAGAACCGAGTGATGCCGATCCTGTCAAACTCGATCGTTACAAGGCCGCTAACAGACGAAGAGAAAGCAGAATGCGGATTTCAGATCAGTTCACCGCTCACCGATACGCGCACTTTGCGTCACTACTATCGCCACCTGCCCGATGGTCGGGTCCAGATCGGCGGCCGCAGCGCAATCAGTGGCGCCGACGCGGAGAATCCCAAACACCTCGCTTTATTGCAGCAAGGTTTGTACCGCAAATTCCCAGCGCTAACCGGCGTCGAGCTTGACTATTCCTGGTGGGGGTGGGTCGACATGAGCCACGATATGATGCCCCGCATATTCCAGCCCGATCCCGATAAGACTATCTACTACGCTATTGGATATGGCGGCAATGGTGTCATGTATTCAGCTCAGGCGGGCCGACGCATGGCGCAGATGGTCGCCGGCAAAGGTGAGAAACTGGATCTGCCAATATTCACTTCGCAACTTCCAAGCCACGGCATCCTGACGCCATTTCGACGTCTCGGTCAGCGTGCAATGTACCGCTGGTACTACCTGAATGACGAGAAGCTCTGACGCACGAATGTGTGTCAAAGAGGATGGAACGCGACCATGAAAATGATCAGTGCGTTAGCGTTCATCTAAGAGGGAGGCATCGTCAACGGCTACTTACACAAGCGGATGCCTCTTAGGATACGAGACAGGGTGCCCAAGCATGTGGGGCTGGACAGTATCGAGCAGAAATCAAAGAAAAACCGGGCCGGTGCACGAAGAGGATTATGCACAGACCCGGTTGCGCAATCCTGCTGCAGGTAACGCAGCATAGGAGTCTAGGGGTTGGGAGTGTGCTGCCAACGAGGACCAACCCATTGCAATGCAGCACAGTCCCAGACGTAAGCTAGCGAATCAGCTGGCGATGGCGAGATGTTTGCAAGTTCTTGTCCCCAGGCGCACCGGAGTGGTCCACAGTAATCACGGTTTTGTGGAAAAGGCGGAGCGGTTGAGGTGAGGCGGATTGCCCGAACTAGGC
>Ga0209013_10001995_pt1 | contig 18708 bp, 13 predicted proteins | sample Cruoilmetagenom2_FD_187291 | JGI IMG/M metagenome (GOLD analysis project Ga0209013, IMG submission 187291) | Oil polluted marine microbial communities from Coal Oil Point, Santa Barbara, California, USA - Sample 2 (SPAdes) (version 2) | ecosystem: Environmental > Aquatic > Marine > Oil seeps ...
ATGAACTCGCTGATGGCCGGATTCCAATACCAGGTCAAGGACAAGATGGAGCTTGGCATCGATTTCGGCTGGACCCAGTCCGAGGCCAGTCTCGCTCCCTTCGAGCTGCCCGCCGACGACTATGTTGCGACACACCCGACGATGTCATTCGACTTCACCAATACCTACACCAACTCCGACCTCGACAGCACCCGCATCGACGCCGATCTGTGGGCGAAGTTCTGGTTCGCGAACAACATTTGGCTGCGCCTCAGATACCACTACGTCGACTATCAGGATGACGCACCCTATCTCTACGACACATCCGGGAAGTACCAGTACGCCACCGCCGCCGTCGGCTGGCTCTTCTGACACGATCACTGTCCTGCATCACGGCCCCGCCATCCGGCGGGGCCTTTTTTCGTGTCGAAGCGACCCGGACTCCGGGTCACACGGACCCACCGATCGGCATGCGGTGATCGGTTGAAGTCGCCGAAACCTGGCACGCCTCTTGCCATACCCGAGGTCGAGGCGGCTCCAACCGCCCAGACTAAGGAGGTCATCATGTTTTCGAAGCATTCATTCACGCCACTGGTCGCCGCTGCGGTGATCCTGACCCTCGCAATCGCCTCGCCGGCCGCGGCACAGCAGCGCCGTGCGTCCGCCCAGGTTGGCGCCGCGTGCGTCGGCGGATTCCAGGCGCTCTTTGACGAGATTGAACCGGTGCCTCTCTCGGCGGCCGAGGAAGCCGAGGTGGTGTACCTGCGCGAGGAGGAGAAGCTCGCCCGCGACGTCTACCTTACGCTTGCCGACCGGTGGCAGCTGCCCATCTTCAACAACATCGCCGGCGCGGAACAGAAGCACATGGACATGGTGTTCAGGCTCATCGAAGTCTACGACCTCGTCGACCCGATCACTGACGACACCATCGGGTCCTTCACCAACCCCGATCTCGGCGCCCTCTACCTTCAGCTCGTGGACGACGGTGATGTCTCGCTGATAGCCGCTCTCACCGTGGGCGCTACCATCGAGGACATGGACCTGAATGATCTCTACGAGCTGATCGAGCTCACGGACAACGACCATATTGAGATGGTATCCTACAACCTCGCCAAGGGATCGCGGAACCACATGCGGGCGTTCGTACGAGCGCTCGAGGCCCAGGGCGAATCCTACACACCCATCTACCTGGACGAGGACGCCTACGCCGCAATCTTCGAAGCCGATATGGAACGGCGGATGTTCTACAACGCCGACGGTGAGCCGGTGCCCGCATGCGGCGCCGAGGTCGGCGGCTTCGGCATACGGCGCGGAATCAGCGGCAACAGCCGCAATGGCGGCGACGGCGGCATTGGCGGCCAGGACAACGGTTCCGGATCGGGCTCGGGCGAGTGCGATGGAACCGGTTCGACCGATGGTGGACACGGCTCCGGCACCGGCGAGTGCGATGGTTCTGGTTCTACCGACGGCGACAACGGCAACGGCAATTAATCAGTCCACCAACTGAATTCAAGGAGAACATCATGAAAACGATTACGCGAACCATCACGACAACCATCGCCGGCGGGGCACTCGTCCTGGCCACGGCCGGCATCGCCGGCGCCCAGGAGACGACCCCGGACCCGGCCAAGAAACAGACCCAGACCCAGGCCAAGAAAGGCGACGGCAACGGCCAGGGTCAGGCCCAGGGCGCCCAGAACCAAACCGGCGCCGCCCGTAGGCTCGGTCCCGGCGACGGCACCGGCAACCAGGGTGTGAAGCCCGCAGACGGCACCGGCAACGGTTCCCCTGGCCAGCTCGGCGCCGGCAAGTCCGACGGCAAGGCCGATGGTAAGGCCAACGGCAAGGCCGATGGTAAGGCCAACGGCAAGGCCAACGGCAAGGCCAACGGTAAGGCCAACGGCAAGGCCACGAAGAACGGCAAGGGCAACTCCGGATCGAACGGGTCCGGTAGCGGCACGCGCACACAGTCACGCGCGAGGGACCTCAGCGGTTCGGGTTCAGGCAGTTGCACGGGATCAGGCTCCGGATCCCGAGGTTCCGGTGGCGGTTCCGGCGGATCCAAGGGTGGCGGACGCCGATAAACGCCCCCCTCCCCTCTCTTCGGCCCCGCTCCTCGAGAGCGGGGCCGTTTTTTCGCCATCGGTCTCTCACAGACAGCTGGCCCCGTCTCAGCGCACGACCTCCGCCGGCGCATCTCCACCCCATCTCAGGTAGAGCACCGGCAGCACCATCAGGGTCAGCAGGGTCGAGGTCACCACCCCGAAGACCACCACCACCGCCAGCGGCCGCTGGACCTCGGATCCGACACCGCTCGCCCACACCATGGGCACCAGTCCGAGCGCTGTTGTGGCCGCGGTCATCAGGACCGGCCGCAACCGCAGCTCGGTACCCTCGAGCACCGCCTCCAGCCGTGACTTCCCCTCAGCCTCGAGATTGCGGAAGAATTCCACCATCACCAGCCCGTTGAGAACCGCGATACCGAACAGCGCGATGAAACCCACCGACGCCGAGACCGAAAGGTAGAGACCGAAGAGCTTGAGCCCGACGATCCCGCCCACCAGGGCCAATGGAATGTTGACGAGAATGAGCAACACCGGTCGGGTCGACCGGAAGTTGAGGTACAGCAGGATGAAGATCAGCACCAAGACCACCGGAACCATGACCCGCAGACGCGCCATCGCGCGCTGCTGCTGCTCGAACTGGCCACCCCAGGTAACGAAGTAGCCGGTGGGAAGCACCAAATCCTCGTGCAGCCGCTGCTGCGCCTCCTCCACGAACCCGCCTATGTCGCGGTTGACCACATTGAGCTCTACCACCACTCGGCGTTTGCCGTCCTCCCGGGAGATTTGCGCCGGTCCCTCCACGACCTCGAAATCCGCCACCTCGCGAAGCAGCACCCGCGCACCGCCCGGGTTCGAAAGCGGCAGGTCGCGCAGATTCTCCACCTCGGCGGTGAACGACCGCGGCAGCCGCACCACCACGTCGGTTCGCCGGTCGCCCTCCGGCACAGTGGTCACGACCCGGCCACCGATGGCGGTCTCGATCAATGTCCTCACCTGCGCGAAACTGATCCCCATCCGCGACAGCCGCTGCCGGTCCATCACGATCTGCAGGTAGCCGAGGCCCTCCACGGCCTCGACCTTGACGTCCGCCGCTCCGCGAATGCCGGAGATTATCTCCGACGCATCGTCGCCGAGCAGTGCCAACTCGTGGAGGTCATCGCCGAAAATCTTGACCGCGATTTGCGACTTGACGCCCGAAAGCAGCTCATCCACCCGCATCTGGATGGGCTGCGTGTAGCCGAACTCCACCCCGGGGATGGTAGTGAGCTTTTCCCGAATCGCAGCAACAAGGCCTTCCTTGGTATGAGCCGTCGTCCACTCCGAACGCGGCGCAAGCAACACGTAGGTATCGCTCTCACCAACGCCCATGGGGTCCGAGGAGATGTCCGAACGCCCGGTCCGGCTCACGACATGCCGGACCTCAGGCAACTCCATGATGGTCTTTTCGATCAGCTCCACGGTCTTCAGCGACTGCTCGAGGGAGACCGACGGGATCTGAAACGGCTGCACGACGATTGAGCCTTCGTCCATGGTCGGCAGGAACTCGGTGCCCAAGGTCGGCACCAGCGCGCCGGCTACCACGAGCAGCCCGGCCGCGGTGCCGAGGACGATCCACGGGTGGTCGAGCGCCCAACGGAGATGGGGCCTGTACATCCTCCTCACTACATCCGCCGGGTGAGGAATTCTTCCACCGCCGAAGACCGGCACCGGTTTGAGGATCAACGACGCAAGAACGGGAATGACGGTCATGCTGAATATCAAAGAACAGCCGAGGGCGATGCCAATGGTATAGGCCAGCGGCGCGAACATCTTGCCCTCCACGCCCTGCAGCGACGCGATTGGGATGAACACCACAATGATCACAGCCACACCAAAGGTCACGGGCCGAGCCACCTCGGTGGCCGCCTGGCACATCAGGCCAAAACGTTCTCGTTCAGCGTCCTTCGGACGCGCAAGCAACCGGACCGCGTTCTCCACCAGCACTATGGCGCCATCGCCAAGCATGCCGATGGCGATGGCGAGCCCGGACAGGGTCATGAGATTGAGCGACATGCCGAAGAGACCCATCACGAGGAAGGTGGCGAGAGCCGCCATCGGCAACTGCAGCGCCACCAGTACCGACGACCGGAGATGGCCCATGAAGAAGAGCAGAACCAACAGCACCAGGATGGCACCCTGCAGCAGCGCGCGCCGCACGGTACCGAGGGCCGTGGTCACCAGCTCGTTGCGATCGTAAAAGGGCACGATTTCCACGTCCGGCGGCAGCGACTGCCGAGCCAGCTCGAGCTTCTCCCGCACCCCGTCCACCACGTCGCGGCCCGACCCGCCGCGCAGCATGAGCACGATGCCCGCTACGGTCTCGCCACGTCCGTCTCGGCTGATGGCGCCCTGACGGATCTCGGGTGCGAACTCCACTTCGGCCACCTGCCGAACCAGTACAGGCACGTTGTTGCGGTACGCGACCACGGTGCTTTCGAGGTCTTCGCGGTTTCTGACCCAACCGTCTCCGCGAACCACGAACTGCTCGCCGCCCCGCTCGACAAAGGCACCGCCGGCGACCCCGTTGTTGGCCGCCACGGCCGCCGCGAGCTCCTCGAGGCCAAGTCCGTATTGGCGCAGCGCCATGGGATCGGCCACAACGTGGAACTGACGGACATAGCCCCCGAACGAGTCAACGCCGGCAACTCCCGGCACGGTGCGGAGAATGGGCCGCAATACCCAGTCCTGGAGCGTGCGCAGCTCCATCAGGTCCCGGTCCGGGCTCTCCAGGGTGTACTGGAAGACCTCACCGAGACCGGTCGAAATGGGCCCAAGGTTGCTGCTGGTACCCTCGGGCAGCTCGCCCTGCACCGAGAATATGCGCTCGAGCACCAGTTGGCGGGCAAAGTAAATGTCGGTGCCATCCTCGAAGACCACGGTGACCATCGAGAGACCGAACTTGGAGAGCGAGCGCACCTCGGTCGAGTGCGGGAGACCCGCGCACGACTGCTCGATGGGGTAGGTCACGAGCTGCTCGATCTCGAGCGGCGACAAGGTCGTAGCCTGTGAGATCACGGTCACCTGAATGTTGGTCACATCTGGGAAGGCATCGATGGGTAGCTGGCGGAAAGACATCCATCCGGCGGCGATGAGGAGCACCGCCAGCAGTATCACCACCAGACGGTGAGCGAGGGAGAGCTCGACCAGTCGATGCATCTCAGTCCTCCCCACCCTCGGATTTCACCAGCGCCGACTTGATCAAGAACACCCCGGCCACCGCGATCTTCTCACCGGCAGCCAGACCCTCCACGACCTCGTACCGATCGCCATCACGTTGGCCGAGCTTGACAGGACGAACGGTGAATTCCTCAGCACCCGAGGCCACGAACACCACGTCGCCCCCACCCACGCTGATAACGGCAGATCGAGGCACCACGAGCGATCGCCTATCCGCTCCATGGCTCACAGTGGCCTCGACAAAGGCGCCAGGAAAACATGACGCCACGTCGTCGTCGATTCGTGCCCGTATGCGGATGGTCCGCGTCGCCGGGTCGATCTGGGGAACACGTGTAATCACCGTCGCTCGGCCCCGCTCGTTGCTCCTTCCGACCGGTGCGAACTCCACCGGATCGCCCACAGCCACCGATCGGGCCTGGTCCGGAGCCAGCTGTAGCTCGAGCTCGATCCGGGCCGGGTCCCCTACCACCAACAACGACGCATACGGCTGCACCCACTCCTGTTCCTGCACGTGAACCTCGAGAACGACACCGTCCACCGGCGAGGTCACGGGAAGATGGGGATCGAGCCGCTTTCCCTGGAGGACCCGTTCGAGGGTGTGCTCGGGCACGCCGTGATCGAGGAGCTCCTCGCGCAACGTGCTGTAGCGGAGCCGCGCCGAAAGGGCCTCCTGCTCGCGGCGCGCGAGCTCGATCCTGCTGATCCCGTCGATCGCTAGTAGTTCCTTGCCGGCTTCGAGCCGCTGCTCGGTCAGCTTGACCTGGTCCAGCGCCATCAGGGTTTCGCTCTGCATGGTCAGCAGTTCGTGAGAGTGGAGCATCACCACCGACTGGCCGCGAACAACCCTTTCGCCAGGCGCCACCTCGAGGGACTCCACCCGCCCTCCGGCAATGGTCTTGAGGGTCAGGGTCGAGCCCGGAGACCTCACCACCATGCCCACGGCCTGCAGCCGGCTACCGACGCTCGCTTCCGTCACCTCCGCCACTTCGATCCCGGCCCGAGCCCGCTGTTCGGCGGACAAACGCACGACGTCGGCAGCGCCGACGGCCTGCCCTATCATCAAAAAAATACAGGTGGCAAGGTACCGAGTCATGAGTCCTCCCCGGTCGAAACTGTCGCGGTCGGAAAGATCGACGGGTCGTTCAGCTGGTAGCTCAGCTGTAATCGCGCGATCAGCAGGTCAGCATGGGCATCGATGGCCGTCAGCAGCAGATCATCGTGCCGCACCATGCCGTACACGTACTCGAGATAGGTCAGTGCCCCCAGACGAAACTGTGCGAACAGGGATTCTTCGATACGGGGCAGCTCCCTCACGGCCGAGTCGACCGTGACGAGACGCGCCTCCGCACCTTCGGCCACCGCCAATGCCGCCCGGGCGCGGCTCAGCGACCCACGTGCCGCGGATTGTCTTGACGCGGCAGCAAATGCCTCACGCTCTTTCGCCGCGGCCCTCTGCCTGGCGCCGGCACTCCCCAGCGGCAGAGGCACAGCGATTCGGAAACCCCAGGCGTCATAACCCTGAACGGGACCAATGTCCGGAAAGTGCTCCCACTCCGCCTCTATCAACGGCCGACCCCACGCCGCGGCCGCAGCCATTCGTGCCCGTGCATTCTCGATATCGGCCTCGGTATTGGCGTCTTGCATCGGCACGCCGAACGCCAGCGTCTCGTGGTGGATTTCACTCGAATCGGGGGATCGCGTCGCCGCGGCAAGGGCCTCGAGATCGCCCGGGCGAGGATCCGGATACCCGGCGCCACAGAGTTCGGCGACCGCCTGTCGAAGTCCCTCCACATGGGCGCGGGCCGCCGCCACCAGCGATGCCGCGTCGGTGTGCTCGAGGTCGAGCTGAGCCACCTCTGTACCCGCCACCTCACCCAGCTGATGGCGGGCCTCGAGGAGGGCCAGCGCGGTGTCGAGACGATCGAGCCGAGCCCGCCGCACCCGGAGCCGCTCCATCGCGGCCGCAAGATCGAGCCAACGTCGAGTGGCCTCGACGGCCGTGGACCGCACGGCCGCCTCTTGGATCACCTCCAGGCCTTCTTTGGCCGTTTTCGCGAGGTCGCGGGCCGGTCCCATCTGCCCGAAGAAATTGAACGGCGTGCCAATGCGCAGGCTTTCCTGGGCGTTGAGAGTGCGGTCCGAGCCCCATCCTTCGCTCTGCCACTCGACGTAGGGGTTGATGGCCGCGGCCTCAGACCTCGCTTCCGCCCCCTTGAAAGCCGCCTCGTGCAGTCGCGCCTGTAGCGCCGGCGACGACGCAATCGCTGCCGACTGAACGGATTCAACCCGTGCCGTCGCGCTCTCGGGCTCTGTCGCACCCGCAGGGGACAGGCACCACACGATGACCGTCATCAGAATCAACATGCGTTTGCTCACGCGACACCCTCCCTTCAACCGCGCTCAGTATGACTGCGATTAAATTCCTTTACAAGCAATGACTTAAAACAGTTATTGAACAAACATTCAACCAAGTCACGGCATGAACAGAACGGATCGCCAGCCTCCAGATCCTCTCTGGAAAGCTCCTTCCGGATTGTACGAAATGGACCCTACCGAAACGGTCAGATCACTGTGCCGTCGGGTACGACCGCGTTTTTCTCGACCACAACGATTCCGTCGCGGATGGCCCAACCATCGCCTTCCGCCTCCAGCGTGCCCCGTTCGTTGCAAATCCGGACGCCGCGGCCGATGCGTGCGTTCTTGTCGATGATGGCATTCGAGATCTCGCTGCCCTCGCCCACGCCCACTGGCGGCTCATCCGGCCTCGGTTCGGGGTAGTGTCCGTCGACGCCCATGATCAGCGCCCGCCGCACCGTCGAATCGTTTATCACGGACCTCAGACCGATCACGGCTTCCTCCGCCACCGTGCTTTCGACCCGGGATCCGTCCCCGAGCAGCACGCGGTCGAAACGACAGTCATGCAATCGCGCACCGGGGAGGTAGCGTGGACGGGTGTAGATGGGCCAGCCCGGATCGTGGAAGGTGAATTCCGGATCCGGCTGCACGAGGTCCATGTGGGCGTCGAAGAAGGCGCGGATGGTCCCGATATCCCGCCAATAACCCTTAAAGAAGTGCGCCTGCACCTTGCTCCGCGAAACCTCGGCCGGAATGATGTCGCCGCCGAAATCGACGAGGTCATTGTCCAACGCTTCGACGAGCGCCTCTTTGCGGAAGAGGTAAATGCCCATCGATGCGATATAGGGGTGGTCGGCGGGAACGTTCTCGGCCTCGAGCAGGGTTTGCGCGACCTCCATGCCCGAGCGTGCTTCCGGCGTCGCCGGTTTTTCGCGGAACTCGACGATCCGCCCCGCCGCATCGACACGGGCCGCGCCAAAGCCCGCGATCTCGTCCTCCGAGCAGGGTTTGACCGCGATGGTGATGTCTGCGTCGTGCTCGAGGTGGTCGTGAAGGAGCTGACGGTAGTCCATGCGGTACATGTGGTCGCCCGCCAGGATCAAGACGTGGTCGCCCCGAAGCTGTCTGAAGACGTGCAGATTGTGGCGTACTGCGTCGGCAGTGCCCTGAAACCAGGTCTGCAGGGTCGGAGTTTGCTGGGCCGCGAGAATCTGCACGTAGCCCTTTGAGAACGCGTCGAACCGGTAGGTGCGCCCGATATGCCGGTGGAGCGACACCGAGTTGAACTGGGTCAGAACGTACATCCGCTCCATCCCGGAGTTGATAGCGTTCGAGATCGGAATGTCGATCAACCGGTACTTACCGGCCACCGGAACCGCCGGTTTACTCCGTCGCATCGTCAGCGGCGAGAGCCGAGCCCCGCGCCCGCCACCCAGAATCAGTACCGTCACCTCGTGGTCGGATTCATCCAGTGCGCTCATGCTCTCCCCCGGTTTCACCGCTAGTGTAGCTCGATCCCGCAACTTGCGAAAGGCGAGCTTAGCCCGGTTTTCTCACCGGGTTTCGTGGCGAGGGCGGCGAAGAGTAGCCAGATGTTGGGATTTTCGCGAATTGGGCGACGCAGGCGTGGTCGCACTACGTTGAGGAGCACGATTTGCGAAAAGCACGACAGATGGCTGCCATTCGCCGCCCGTAGTAGACACCCGGTGAGAAGACCGGGATAGGATGCCGCGGCGGCGCAACCGGTTCATCAAGCGTGCGTCGATCGACCGTGTTGCGACCCCGGTCACGGTCGTGAAGTAGAAAGCATCGACCTCGTCGACGTTCACACCGGCTCGATCGAGCGCCGTCAACACGGCCTCGCCACCGAGCTCCTGCGCGACCCGGATCCAGTAGTCGTTGGCCTCGCCCCAGCTTTCGATCTTCGGGTACTCCTCGATCGGCAGTGCGAGATGCCGTCCCCCAACGAGGACGTTTCGGTGCAGCTCCTCGAGACGCCGCAGGTTGAAGTACCTCTCGGCCCATTGCTCGCGAAAGGCCGCGAGAAGGGCCGCCTGATCGTAGAAATGCTCCGGCAGCGCCGAACCAACGGCGGCGATTCTCACGATCGCATCCCCCCGATCACAGGAAAGCTCCTTCAAAATCGTCCGTCACGCCAACCTCCTTGACCCGTAGATCTCAATCTGACGAACAATAACCATGCGGGCGGTATTGCGTCGAAATCACAACACATGCTTGTCCGTAGGCGAGGCCGAGGTTTCCGGGAACCGGTTGGAGAGTTTTCTCGCCTCGCTCACAATGTCCGGGGAGAAGATCAGGTTAGCATGAGCGGTGATGAAGGAGACAAGATCGTTCGATCGCAGGGCATTGAGTTCCGAGGTGATCCTTGCGTTGGTCGCGACAGCGGTTGTCGCAGCCCTTTGGCTAACCGGCTGGCTGCCTGCGGTGGAACGCAGCACCGGCGATCTCCTGCTTCGGACGCCTGGACTCCGTTACCAACCCGAGCCGCCAATTGTCGCGATCCTCATCGACGACGAAGCCGTTGCCCAATTCGGCGCCCTTCCCTGGCCCCGCGACCGCCTCGCCCGCCTGGCCGCGACCGTCAGCAACCGCGGCGCCCGGGCTGTGGTCTTCGACCTCATTCTCTCCGAGCCCGCTGACGCGGCCGGCGACCTCGCCCTGGCCGACGCCCTGGCCGATATCCCTCACGTTGTGGGGGCTGCCCTCGGCAACGGTGACCGGTGGCTGCTACCCCTCGAGGTATTCGGAGGCGCGGATGCCGCCGCCCACGTCTACGGCGAGGTCGGGCCAGACGGGGTTGTGCGGACCATTGCCGCCACCAAACAGGCCGGCGGTCTGTCCCTTCCCGCCCTGTCGCTGGCCGCCGCACGCCGGCTTCAACCGCAGATTGCGGTCACCGTCGGGGTCGAGCTGCGTCCCGAGTTCCAGCCGCCACCGCAGGACATTCGGAGCTTCTCAGCCTCAGCAGCATTGGAGGGAGAACTCCCCGAAAATGCTATCCGAAACCACATCGTCTTTGTCGGCATCTCCGCCGCCGGGGCCGGGGACCAGTTCGTCGTGCCCACCGGACCCCGGCACGCACCTGTTCCAGGCGTCCTGGCACACGCGTCGGCTGCGGCGTCCATCCTCTCCAGCCGGCTGATTCACAGACCTGGCAATCTCTGGATCGCGATCGTCGCATTCGTTCTCGCCCTCGCCGTGCAGTGGCTTCGCAGCCGCCGTGGGAGGTTCGATCTCGGGCGTTTCGCCGTCCTGTTTGCCGGGCTCGGTGCGATCTCCGTGATCGCGCTTCACGCCGGTCTCGTCCTCGTTCCACTGGCCACCTTGATCACGGTGATCGTGGTCTCCGCCCTGCTACGTGAGGCGGTCGAGTCGCGAGCGGCGCGCCGGGAAAGCGGCCGCCTTCTGCAGTCCCTCCTGGAGCACATCGGGGCGCATTTAGACGACCGCGCGCCGCAGACGGCGAGCCGACGCCTCGAGGCCCTGCAACGCCTCCAAGACAGCGTGCTCCGGGAGGACGCCACCCGCCGCGCTCTGCTTGCCGGAATGGAGGAGGGCGTGGCATTGTGGGGCGCCGACGGCGCAGTGCTCGTGGTCAACCCGGCGGCCGAAAAGCTGTGGGATCGCCGGCCGCGGCTCGCAGAGATCGAGGCCGTCCTCGACCCGGCCACCGGTGAGGGCGCCCTCAAGCGGGCGGGGCGCGAGCTTTCACTGCACACGAGTCCGCTCGAGGGTGGTCTGCTCGCCATCATCCGCGACGTCACGGCCGAGCGTGAGCTCGAGCGGCATCGCCGCGAGATGCAGCGCCTTGTCTCGCACGAGCTCAAGACGCCGCTCGCCTCGATCTCGGGCTTTGGTGAGACCCTCGAACGCTACGAGCTCACGGGGGACGAACAGCGGCGGGTAGCCTCCCTGATCCGCGGCGAAGCGGGACGCCTGCAGGAGATGGTGACGGTCTTTCTCGATCTCGAACGGCTTGGCGCCGGCCACTGGGAGGGAGAGGCCGAGATCGTCGATTTCGGCGACCTCGTCCGCCGCCGGCTCCAGATCCTGGCTGCGGTCGCCGACGCCAGAGGACAGTCTCTCGCGCCCTCGCTCGCCGACGGCTGCCGCGTCCGCGGGGTACCGGCGCTGCTCGATCGGGTGGTCGACAATTTGGTTGGCAACGCGATCAAGTACTCGGTGGATGGCGATGCGATCGAAATCACCGTCCGCGCGAACGACGAGCGGATCGTCTTTGAAGTCAACGACCACGGGCCGGGAATCCCGGCGGACGAGATCCCCCGCCTGAGCGAGCGTTTCTATAGAGTCCCCGGCGCCGCCGAGTCCGGCGCCGGCCTCGGTCTGGCGCTGGTCGACGAGATCGCGACCTGGCACGGAGGATGCATAGATATCGAGAGTGAGATCGGTGCGGGCAGCACCTTCACGGTCGACCTGCCGGTTGCCGGAGAGGACTGACGAGATGGCGGCGAACACGATTTTGGTCGTCGACGACGACACCGCAATGCGGGAGCTGATGGCCCTCGCTCTGACCAAGGAGGGGTACGCGGTGCAGACCGCCTCCACCTCGACCGCCGCCATCGGCCTCATCGCTCCCGACGCGTTTGACCTCATGGTGACCGACATCTACCTCGGCGACGGCACCGGCCTCGACCTCCTCGAGCACTGCCACCGCGTCTGCCCGGGCGCCCGCGTCATCCTGGTCACCGCCCACGGCACGGTCGAGACCGCGGCCTCGGCACGGAAGCTGGGGGTCTTCGACTATCTCGCCAAACCGTTCGAAGTCGAGACGCTTGTCGAACGGGTGCGGGCGGCCCTCCGCAGCTCGACCCCATCTCCATCCCGGATCGAGCTCGGGCCGGAGTCGATGATCATCGGCAACGACCCCTCCATCGTCGAGGTCTACAACGCAGTCGCCAAGGTTGCGCCTCTTCCCATCCCGGTGCTGGTGCGCGGTGAAACCGGCACCGGCAAGGAACTCATCGCGCGTGCCCTCCACATTTTCGGCGCCCATCCCGATGGCCCGTTCATCGCGCTCAACTGCGGCGCCATCCCCGAGAACCTGCTCGAGAGCGAGCTCTTCGGCCACCGCAAGGGGTCGTTCACCGGCGCGGACCGCGACCACCCGGGCGCGGTCGAGGCGGCGCGCGACGGCACGCTCTTCCTCGACGAGATCGGCGAGCTTCCGGTCGCCCTCCAAGTCAAACTCCTGCGGTTTCTGCAGTCGGGCGAGGTCCGCCGGGTAGGCGCCGAGCACGCGGTGCAGGTGCCGTCGCGAGTCGTCGCCGCGACCAACCGCGACCTGCGGGCCGAGGTCGAGGCGGGCCGGTTCCGAGAGGACGTTTTCTACCGGCTCGCGGCCTATGAGATCGTGCTTCCACCGCTTTCCGAGCGCCGCTCGGACATCCCGTCTCTGGTCGAGCACTTCCGCCGCCGATACCAGGAAAAGCTCGACCTGGGTGACGTTGAAGCCGCCGGTGACGAGGTTCTCGAGACCCTAAAGGAGCACCCCTGGCCGGGCAACGTGCGCGAGCTCGAGCATGTCGTGCAACGGGCGCTCGTCGACAGCGGTTCGTTGAATGACGTGCAGGTCGTGCGTTCGCTCCTCGAACCCGCCGCCGGCCGCGTGGCCCCGGCGCCGGACACGCCGATCATCGGCGGCGACCTGAGTTTGAAGGAGCTCGAAAAGCTCCACATCGAGGCGGTCTTGACGCGCTGCGCGGGCAACCGCACGCGCGCCGCGGAGATCCTCGGCATCGAGCGCAAGTCGCTCTACCGCAAGGCCGAACGTCTCGGAATCGCGCTAGACCGCACTTCTCACGGGTTTCGTAACGAGGACGGTGAAGGGTAGTCAGATGTTGGGTTTTTTGCGAATCGGGCGACGCAGGCGTAGTGGCACAACGTTGAGGAGCACGATTCGCAAAAAGCACGACAGATGGCTGCCATTCGCCGTCCGCAGTAGATACCCGGTGAGAAATGCGGGCTTATACCCAAAGGAGAACTCATCATGAAGATGCCGACAACTCTTCTCGCTCTCGCCCTTGCGGCCATCAGTGCCGCTCCCGGCGCCGAAGAGCCCGAGATCCTCGCCTATGACGTGATCGCGGTCCACCGAAAGCTCCTACTCGCGACCAGCGACGGCGAGCGGCAACTGATTGTGGGCGATCGCGCCCACTCCGGCGACGCCCTGCGCACCGGATCGCGTTCGAGCGCCGAACTCGCCGTGCCCACGCGGGGTGCGCTCTTTTCCGTGGGTTCGAAGACCACCTTCCGACTCGCCCACGACCGCCCCGGCGTCCTGCTCGAGCTCGATCGTGGACGGGTTCGCGCCGTCTTCGAGCCGGCACCCCAGGGCGACGAACGCGAACGCCTGGTGACCACGCCGTCGGCGGTGCTCGCCGTGCGCGGCACCGAGTACGGGGTCGAGGTCGAGAAAGACGGAGACACCTCGCTGGTCGTCTTCGAAGGAACGGTCGAGGTGCGCGACGCCACCGGCGTCGGCGAGGCCGTCATGGTCCACGCCGGAGAGTCGACCCGGATCCGCCGCGGACACGCCGCCGCCGCGCCACGGCCTCACGGCGTCAGCAGGAGCGACTGGGACCATGGGCGGGGTATGAACACGCCGTCGACCGGATCGATGGGCTCGGCGCAGCAACCGATGGGGAATCAGGGCGGGATGTCCGGCGGGTCAAAGGGGACGTCGTCGCAAGGTAGCGGCGGGTCCAAAGGACACGGCCGCTGAGTCTGATCGACCCGCCAGAAAAAAGCTCGAGAAATTTCTCGGGAGCACGGGTTACGCCGTACCCGCCTCCCGCCTTTGAAGCCTGGCGAGCATCACCGCAGCCACCACGCAGGCCAGGAGCATGAACACCGAGCCGGTACGGAAGGGCCACGCGGCGCCGAGCTTGCCGTAGACCACCTCCGCCCAGAACGGTCCGACGATACGGGCGAGGCTCGAAAACGACTGGTAGACGCCCATCACGCCGCCGACCTCGTCCGGGTTCACCAGCTTCGAGGTGAGGGCCGACAGCGAAGGATGGGCGATTCCCTGACCGAGGGCGAGCACCGCCAGGAGGGCAAGCAGAGGACCGCGACTCGGCGCCGCGGGCAGGAATCCGAGGGCGAGAAAGCTGAGGAGGGCGCCGGCGACGATCAGCCGGCCCTCGCCAAAGCGCTTCGACAACCGCCCGACCAACCCACCCTGGACGATGGCGCCGAGTAACCCCGCGTAGGCGAAGAGCCATGCGATGGTCGACGTCGTGAAAGAAAAGCGCAGCTTCGCGTACTGGGCAAAAGTCGTCTCGAAGTTGGCAAAGGCGAAGATCGTGAGAAAGACCAACACCAGGCAGAAGCCGACCAGCGGGTGCGACAGCGCCTCTCTCAGGCTCTGCATGTTGAGCGGATGCCGCCGCGCCTCATGGCGTGCCGCCGGGTCGAGCGTCTCCGGCAGGAGCGTCAGGACGAGGAGAAACGCGACCAACGAGGCGGTCGCTGCGGCTGCGCCCGGCAGCCATGGGGCGACGGACACCAGCACGCCGCCGATCGCCGGCCCGAGGATAAAGCCCAGACCGAAGGCGGCGCCGATCAGGCCCATGCCCTTCGCCCGATCCTCCGGACGAGTGATATCAGCGATAACCGCCTGCGCCGTGGAGATGTTGCCGCCGGAGATACCGTCGATGATGCGCGATGCAAAGAACATCCCGAGCGAGCCTGCGATGCCGAAGAGCACGTAGCCCACCGCCGATCCGAGGAGTGAGACCAGCAGCACCGGACGCCGGCCGAAGCGATCGGATAGGCGGCCGAGAATCGGCGAGAACACAAACTGCGTGATCTGCGGTTTCTCCGTTGGGTGGATGGCCTTCGTGCCTTCGTGTCTTCGTGTTTGCGATGGGCTCTGTGTGTCTCTGTGTCTCTGTGTCTCTGTGGTTCAGTGGTGGGCTGGGTAGGCACCTACCGGCGCCAGAACTCACGCGAGAAGAGGGCGAGCAAGGTGAAGATCTCGAGGCGGCCGAAGAGCATGAGGGCCGCGAGCACGACCTTCGCCAACCCCGGGAAGTGGGCGAAGTTGTCATAGGCGCCGACCTCGCCGAGACCGGGACCGACGTTGCCAATGGCGGTCATCGCGGCCGAGATCGCGGTCAGCAGATCATAGCCGTAGGCCGCCACCACCGCGGCGCCGATCAATCCGATCAGCAGGTAGGCGGTGAGGAAGGCCCAGATCCCTGACAGAACCGACTCCGAGACCACCGCGCCGCCGTACTTCACCGGCCGCACCGCGTGGGGATGGATGAGGCGGTGGAGGGTGGTCCGCAGCGAGCGGACCGCGAGCAACGCGCGCAGGCTCTTCACCCCGCCGCCGGTCGAGCCCGACATCCCACCCAGGACCATCAAACATAGAAGCACCAGCAGCGGCAGGGTCGCCCACCCCTCGAAGTCGGTCGTCACGTAGCCGGTGGTCGTCAGGATGCTGACCGTCTGAAATGCCGAGTCGCGGAGGCTGTCGGCGATTCGCGCACCCGGCTCGTGCACGGAAACCACCAGGATCGCGGTTGCCGCCACCACCACGCCGAGGAAGTAGCGTAGCTCGTTGTCGCGCCACACACTCTTGATGTGGCCGGTTAACAACCGGTAGTGGAGCACGAAGTTGATCCCCGCGAGCAACATGAAGAAGATCACGATCCACTCCACCGTCGCCGAGGAGAACGCGCCCACCGAGGTGTTCTCGGTCGAGAACCCGCCGGTCGCCAAGGTGGTGAAGGAGTGGCACAGGGCGTCGAATCCGCTCAACCCGGCCAGCCGCAGCGCCACCCACTCGGCCGCCGTAAAACCCACATACACAAACCACAGGGTTCGTGCAGTGGCCGCCAGCCGCGGCCGCACCTTGTCGGCCACCGGTCCCGGCACCTCAGCCTTGAAGAGCTGCATACCGCCGATTCCGAGCAGGGGCAGGATGGCAATGGTGAAGAGGATGATCCCCATCCCGCCCAGCCACTGGGTCATGGCGCGCCACAGGAGGAGGGCGCGGGGGACGATCGTGGTGTCCACGATCACCGTCGAGCCGGTGGTCGTGAAGCCGGAGATCGACTCGAAGAGGGCATCCACCGGGCCGAGGGCGCCGGTCAGGAGGTAGGGGACCGCCCCCACCAACGAGACCGCCATCCACGCCCCACTGACCACCAGGAACCCGTCCCGGGGCCGAATGTGGCGGTCCACGGGCGGATAAAAATTGACCAGAGCAAAACCGACGACACCGGCAAAACCGATTGCTGCAAGATAGGGCAGCGGCGACTCACGGTACATCACGCTCGCCAGCAGCGGCAGGCAGAGAAACGCGGCGTCGAGGAGGAGCAGCCAACCGAGGATGTAGAAATCGAAGCGACGGTTCACCGGCCGGCCCTCACGCGCCGATGAAACCGTCGAGACGGGGGGCGGTCTCGCTGGTTGCCGCGACGATCACCTGATCGCCAGGCTCGATGCGATCCTCTCCGCCCGGAATGAAGATCCGGTCGTCTCTCTGGACCGCCACCACCAGCATCCCCCGTGGCAGTCCAAGCTTGGACAGATCTGAACGGACCAGCCGGCTGCCTTCGGCGGCTTCGACCTCGAAGACCTCCACCGAGTCCTCGAGCAGCGCCGCCACCGCCCTGATCCTGCCCTTGCGGGCAAACTGGAGCGCGAGGCTCACCGACAGCAGACGCGGCGAGATGACGGCATCGACGCCGAGGTCGCCGACCAGTCCGGACAGCGCCGCATTGTCGACCAGGGCGAATGTGTGGGCGGCGCCCATACGGCCGGCGAGCAGACAGGCCACCACGTTCTCCTCGTGGCCGTCGGTGCAGGCGACAAAACCCTCGACCCGGTCGGCGCCCTCCTCACGCAGGAGCTCGCGATCGGTGGGGCTGCCGTGGAGGACGAGAGTGTCATCGAGCTCGGCGGCCGCCCGGTCGCAGGCCTCCCGCCGTTGGTCGATGAGGGTGACCGGGACGCCGCCCTCCTCGAGGCGGCGCGCAAGGCTGACTCCAATCCGCGTCGCGCCCGCAACCATCACCCGCCGCTCAGCGCCTCGGTGGAGCCCGAGCAAGACCAAGATATTGTCAAGCTCGGCAGGGTCCATGACGAAGTAGACCAGATCACCGGCCCGGATCTCGTCGTCGCCGTAGGGCACCCGCCAGCGGCCATCGCGCCTGATCGCCACCACCAGCACCGGTGACACCGGAAAGAGCAACCTGAGATGCGACAACAAGAGACCCGCAAACTCGCTCGCGGGCTTGATGTGGAAGCCCGCCACCAGCAGCTTGCCGTCGAAGAAGGACACCACGTCCACCGCGCCCGGCACCGGCATCAGCGACAGAATCTTGTCCACTGCCGCCAGGTCCGGGTTGATGGCGACGCGTTCCCCACCCGGCTCGCGCACGATGCGCCGGAAACCTCCCTCGTGCTCGGGATCACGCAGCCGCGCCGCCACCCTCGGCACCTTGAAGATCACCGAGCCGACAAGCGCCACCACCATGTTCGCCTCGTCGGAGTTCGTGGTTGCGAGGAGCAAATCGGCGTTCTCGATTCCCGCCTGCATCAGCACCGGGATCGTCGCCCCGTTGCCGTGGATCGTTTGCACATCGAGGCGCTCGTTGAGATCGGCGATGAGCTTGCGGTTCTGCTCGACCAGGGTCACATCGTGACCATCGCCGGCGATCTTCTCAGCCAGCGTCGAGCCCACCAGGCCGCCACCAACGACGATCACCTGCATGGTTCGAGGACCGCCGTGTGTTTCATATTCCCACGTTGATTGATCATTTCGGCGCCAGTGTACACAAGAAAGGTATTAGGTATTAGCCCGGACTCGACACATTTCTGGATGTCGGGCGCGCAGGACGCTCAGATGTGTCAATCCGGGAATCGAGTTCGAGGACCAGCACAAAGGTTGTGATGAGCTAACACCTAATTGCTAATACCTAAGATGAGCGGTTCTGCCGGATGAGATGTGCCAAGCTCTTGATGCTCTGGTGCTTGCGAAAAGCGGACGCATACCCATCGGTATTCGGAGCATTTTCGCAAGTGGCCAGAGCGCAAG
>Ga0209013_10001996_pt1 | contig 18703 bp, 30 predicted proteins | sample Cruoilmetagenom2_FD_187291 | JGI IMG/M metagenome (GOLD analysis project Ga0209013, IMG submission 187291) | Oil polluted marine microbial communities from Coal Oil Point, Santa Barbara, California, USA - Sample 2 (SPAdes) (version 2) | ecosystem: Environmental > Aquatic > Marine > Oil seeps ...
TTATGTCTATGAACTCTTTTTATTCCTTTTTCCCCTCAATTGGGGATGCAAAAGTAATACTCTTTTTTAATCTGACAAAACTATTTTTAGAATAATTTGATCTTTTTTTTATTCTATTTTTTAGACTCTGTATATCAAGTTTTTAACTAGGCAATTATTTTTTATCTTATACCTAAAATATTCTTAATACTAATAGATAAATCAGGTTTATTATAATAATTGATAGTTTGAGCTAAGAAAGCAGCCTTCTAGTTTGATCTGGTTTTCTATTTTAAAAACCGGAAGTTCTTTCCCAGATATGTTGCTGATTCCCCAAGAATCTCCTCTATCCTTAAAAGCTGATTATATTTTGCAATTCTATCTGACCGGCTCGCAGACCCTGTTTTAATTAAACCAGTATTTAAAGCTACTGCTAAATCCGCAATGGTAACATCTTCAGTTTCGCCAGACCTGTGACTAATAACAGATGTATAACTATTCCGCGTAGCTAGATCCACTGCGTTAATAGTTTCAGTTAAAGTTCCTATTTGATTCACTTTAATCAGAATTGAATTTGCAACACCTTTGTCAATACCTTCTTGCAAGCGCTCAGTATTTGTAACAAACAGGTCGTCACCAACAATCTGTATTTTATCTCCCATCTTATCGGTCATCAATTTCCAGCCATCCCAATCATCTTCATCCATACCATCTTCGATCGAAATAATCGGGTATTTATTAACCCATGTATTCCAATAATCAACCATTTCTGACGGAGTTAGTTTATCGCCTGTCGACCATTTTAAATGGTATACGTTTTCATCTTTTAAGAAATACTCAGAGGAAGCCGGATCAAGTGCTAAACATATATCTTCTCCTGGTTTATAGCCAGCTTTTTCAATAGCTTCAAGGATAACTTTTACAGCTTCCTCGTTTGATTTTAAGTTAGGGGCAAAACCTCCTTCATCACCTACATTTGTTGAATATCCCAGTTTTTTTAAAACCGCTTTCAAATTATGAAATACTTCTGCACCCATTCTAATGGCCTGACTAAAATTTTCTGCGCCAACGGGCATGATCATAAATTCCTGGAAATCGATACTGTTATCAGCATGAGAACCTCCATTAAGGATGTTCATCATAGGAACAGGAAGCATTTTTGCATTTACACCTCCGATGTATCTAAACAAATATTGATTAGTTTCCTGGGCAGCTGCATGCGCAACAGCTAATGAAACTCCGAGAATAGCATTTGCTCCCAAATTAGCTTTATTTGGAGTTCCGTCAATTTCAATCATTCTTGTATCAATTTCAACCTGATCGGTTACAAAATAACCGCTCAATTCCTCCGCCAATACATTATTAACATTTTGAATTGCATTAAGCACTCCTTTTCCCAGGTATGCATTTTTATCACCATCCCTCAATTCAACAGCTTCGTGTACACCTGTGGAAGCTCCTGATGGAACCGCAGCACGGCCAATAATTCCCGTATCAGTATATACATCAACCTCAATAGTTGGATTTCCTCTTGAATCTAGTATTTGTCTTGCATGAATATTTGCTATTTGGCTCATAATAAACTATTTTGATAAATTTATAAGTGACGGCGAAAGTATCAATTTTATTCTTTAAAAACAAAAAAAGGATGAGAGCCATTGCTCTCATCCTTTTTTAATATCTATTTGGAAGAATAATCTATTATGATTTCTATTCTTTTTTCTTTTTAGAATCGTCTTCTTTCTTTTCTTTTTCTACTTTTTCTTTCTTTGCTTCTACCTGAGCTTCCGTTTTTTCAACCTTATCGTCCACTACTTTTTCTGTCTTTGCTTCAACTGGCTTTTCTTTTTTCTCTTCTTTGGGTTTTAAGTCTTCTTTTTCTTCGACCTTTTCTTCTGTCTTTACTTCAGCTTTTTCTTCTTTAACCTCTATTTTAGTTTCTGCTTTTTCCTCTGATTTAGCTTTGGCTTCAGTTTCTTCTGCAGGTTTCTCTTCAACACTCTCCACCAATTCTTCAATAGGTGCGGATGTCTGATCACCAGCTTTCTTTTTTGAACCACGACGGCGTCTGGTTGATTTTGCTTTTTTCGAATCTTTTTCTTTAAGCATCAGTTCATTATAATCAACTAATTCGATCATCGCCATTTCAGCATTATCACCAAGACGATTTTCAAGTTTAATGATTCTGGTATAACCACCTGGTCTGTCTGCAACCTTAGAAGAAATTTCACGAAATAGTTCAGTAACCGCAAATTTATCTTGAAGATAGCTAAATACTACCCTACGCGAATGCGTGGTATCCTCCTTTGATTTTGTTATTAATGGTTCAACATATGACCTTAGTGCTTTTGCTTTAGCAACAGTAGTGGTAATACGTTTATGTAATATCAAGGAAGTAGCCATATTCGATAACATCGCTTTTCTGCTGGAACTCGTTCTTCCAAGATGATTAAAGCTTTTTCTGTGTCTCATCTCTCTTAATCCTTATCTAATTTATATTTAGCGGTATTCATGCCAAACTCAAGACCTTTTGTATCAACCAATTGGTCTAATTCGGCCAATGATTTTTTACCAAAATTTCTGAATTTTAACAAATCGTTCCTATTATAAGCAACCAGTTCACCTAATGATTCTACATCAGCTGCTTTTAAACAATTCAATGCTCTAACTGACAAATCAAGATCAACTAATCTGGTTTTAAGAAGCTGACGAATATGTAATGTATTTTCATCAAATTCTTCAGTTACCGATCTTTCTTCTGTTTCAAGTGTGATTTTCTCATCTGAGAAGAGCATAAAATGATGTATTAAAATCTTTGCAGCTTCCTGCAGTGCATCTTTCGGATGAATTGAACCATCTGTTTCTAAATCTACAATCAGTTTTTCATAGTCAGTTTTTTGCTCAACTCTGTAATCTTCAATAAAATATTTTACATTTTTTACTGGTGTATGAATTGAATCGATTGCAATTGTACCAACCAATGCATCAATATCTTTATTTTCTTCAGCTGGAACATATCCTCTACCTTTCTTGATTGTCAATTCAATACTTAATTTAACAGAAGGATTCAAATTACAAATAATCTCATCCGGATTTAAAACCTGAAATACTGAAAGGAACTTATTAATGTCACCAGCCTTAAACGTATCCTGATCACCAATTACAATATTTACCTTTTCACTATCTTCATTTTGAATTTGCTGTTTAAACCTAATCTTTTTTAGATTTAAAACGATCTCGGTTACATCTTCAACAACACCTTCAACGGTAGAAAATTCGTGAACTACTCCATCGATTTTAATATTTGTAATGGCAAATCCTTCGAGTGAAGAAAGAAGAATTCTTCTGAGGGCGTTGCCAATGGTCATACCAAAACCTGGTTCTAGAGGACGAAATTCAAACATGCCATGAAAATCACTGGCTTCAATCATTATAACCTTATCGGGCTTTTGAAATGCTAAAATTGCCATAATATATTTAACTTAATAATGTATATTTCAATTAAAATTATTTCGAATACAACTCAACAATCAGCTGTTCTTTGATATTCTCGGGAATTTCTTCCCTGGGTGGATAATTCAGAAATTTTCCTTGCATTTTCTCCTCATCCCATTCAAGCCATGAGAATGTTTTATTACTTCCGCTTAATGATTCGTTGATAGCAAGTAAACTTTTTGATTTTTCACGTACACCAACAATATCGCCTTCTTTCAATGAATAAGATGGAATATTAACTACTCCCCCATTTACTGTAACATGACGATGTGAAACAAACTGACGTGCAGCTGAACGGGTAGGTGCAATTCCTAGTCTGAAAACGACATTATCCAGACGAGCTTCAATTAGTTTTAACAGGTTCTCCCCAGTAATACCTTTTTTCCTTGAAGCTTTCTTGAATACATTACGGAACTGTCTTTCCAACATTCCGTATGTATATTTAGCTTTTTGTTTTTCTTGCAGCTGAATTCCGTATTCGGACTGTTTTCTTCTTCTTCTGTTCCCACCCTGTTGTCCGGAAGAAGAACTTTTCTTCTCGAAATACTTATCAGGTCCATAAATTGGATCGCTAAATTTTCTTGCAATTTTTGATTTTGGGCCAATATATCTTGCCATAGTTTTTTAAGTTTCCTATTAAATAATAGTGTAATTATTATACTCTTCTTCTCTTTGGTGGACGACATCCATTGTGTGGTAGTGGAGTAACATCGACAATTTCAAGAACTTCGATACCTGAAGAATGAATGGTTCTTATTGCTGACTCTCTACCTGAACCCGGACCTTTTACAAACACCTTTACTTTACGTAAGCCCTGATCATAAGCTACCTTAGAACAATCTTCGGCAGCCATTTGAGCAGCATATGGTGTATTTTTTTTAGATCCTCTAAATCCCATTTTACCTGATGAGGCCCATGAGATAACTTCCCCGGCATCATTCGTTAAAGAGATAATAATGTTATTGAAAGACGCTTTGATATATGCTCTTCCAATCGGGTCTACTTTAACTACCCTTTTCTTTGAACTTCTGGTTCTCTTTGCCATAGTTTAAATCTATTTCTTAAAAACAGAATTTATCTGTTATTTAACAGCTTTCTTTTTATTAGCGACGGTTTTCTTACGTCCTTTACGTGTACGAGCATTATTTTTTGTATGCTGCCCACGAACTGGTAACCCTATACGATGCCTGATACCCCTATATGTTCCAATGTCCATCAATCGCTTGATGTTCATCTGTGTTTCTGAACGAAGCTCACCTTCAACTTTAAAACTATCTCCAATCACAGTACGGATACGATTTTGCTCATCATCAGTCCAGTCCTGAACTTTTTTGTTCCAGTCAATTTTAGCTTCGGTAAGAATTTTTTGTGCATTGCTTCTTCCAATTCCATAAACATAAGTTAAAGCAATTTCACCTCTTTTATTATTAGGAATATCTACTCCAGCAATTCTAGCCATAATTATTTATTTTAATATTACTTATTATCAAGAATTATCCCTGACGTTGTTTGAACTTCGGATTCTTCTTATTAATGATATACAATCTTCCCTTACGACGAACAAGTTTGTCTTCAGGTGATCTCTTTTTTATTGCTGCTCTAATTTTCATCTCTTCAAATTATTTATATCTGAATGTAATTCTGCCTTTTGTCAAGTCATAAGGAGACATCTCAAGCTTAACACGATCGCCAGGTAAAATCTTTATGTAATGCATGCGCATTTTTCCTGAAATATGTGCTGTTATAATATGCCCATTTTCAAGTTCAACACGAAACATGGCATTACCCAACGATTCTATTACTGTACCATCTTGCTCTATTGACTGTTGTTTCGCCATTTTTTTTAGTCTACTTATTATTTAATACTTCTTCAATATAATCAAATGTTGATAATATATCAGCTTTACCATTTCTAACAGCAACATCATGTTCAAAATGTGCTGAGGGTTTGGCGTCAGCCGTTCTTATTGTCCAACCATCTTTATCTTGCTTAACCTCCTTCACGCCCATGTTAACCATTGGCTCAATTGCGAGGCACATGCCTTGCTTTAATTTTATACCTGAACCTCTTCTTCCATAATTAGGAATTTCAGGACTTTCATGAAGGTTTCTTCCAACACCATGACCTACTAAATCCCTAACAACCGAATAGCCAAAGCTTTCAACATGTTTTTGAACTGCATTTCCAATATCTCCAACTCTTTTTCCAGCAACTGCTTGTTCAATTGCCAGATAAAGCGATTCTTTTGTTCTTTTTAAAAGTTCCAGCACTTCTGAATCTACATTACCAACAGCAAAGGTGTAAGCTGAGTCGCCATAAAAGCCATTCATTAAAGTACCACAGTCAATTGATACAATGTCTCCGTCTTTTAATTCCCTATCGCCCGGTATACCATGCACTACTTCATCATTAATTGAAATGCAAAGTGTAGCAGGAAATCCTCCATACCCTTTGAAACCAGGAACTGCTCCATGACTCAAAATAAACTCTTCAGCAACTCTATCTAATTCACCAGTTTTTACACCCGGTTTAATCAGCTTAGCAACTTCAGCTAAAGTTTTTCCAACAAGTAAAGAACTCTGTCTTTGAACTTCTATTTCTTCGTCTGTTTTTAATTGTATCATCCGAAAAAAAGAAAAATTACATACTGAAAGATGACCTGCCTTTGATACGACCTGATTTTGTTAATCCGTCATAATGTCTCATAAGCAAGTAACTTTCAATTTGCTGTAAAGTATCAAGAACAACACCTACCAAAATCAAAAGAGATGTACCTCCATAAAACCGGGCAAATCCACTATTCACACCTGCGATCATAGCAAATGCAGGCATAATAGCAATAACACCCAGGAATATTGATCCGGGAAGAGTAATTCTTGAAAGTATATTATCTAAATATTCAGCAGTTTTCTTTCCGGGTTTTACACCTGGAATAAATCCGCCGTTTTTCTTCAAGTCATCAGCCATCTGATTTGGATTAATCGTAATGGCTGTATAAAAATATGTAAACAGGATGATCATGATAAAGAATGTCATGTTATACCAGAATCCTGTGTAATCAGCAAAAGCTGATGCAAAACCTGAAAGGGTTTCAGAATCAGAAAATCCAACCAATGTAATAGGCAGAAACATAATTGCCTGAGCAAAAATGATGGGCATTACACCTGCTGAATTCACTTTAAGTGGTAAATACTGACGTACACCACCATATTGTTTGTTGCCAACAATTCTTTTTGCATACTGTACTGGAACTCGTCTGGTTCCCTGTACCAGTAGAATTGTAAATAATATTACTAAAATCAGGATTACAATTTCAACAAGGAAGTAGACTAATCCGCCACCTGCAGCTTCCATTTTAGAAGCAAATTCCTGAACCAGTGAAATGGGAAGCCTAGCGATAATTCCGATCATAATGATCAGAGAAATACCGTTGCCGATTCCTTTATCAGTTATTTTTTCACCAAGCCACATCACAAACAAAGTTCCTGATATCAGAATAATCGTTGAAGATATCCAGAAATACACAGGGGGTGCTGTAACAGCCGGGTTAAAAGGAGTTATTGCTTCTGCCGGTAACTGCGATACTATGTTAGCCAGATACGCAGGTGATTGAAGTGCAACAATTATTACAGTTAAATAACGCGTAATTTGATTTATTTTTCTTCTTCCACTTTCTCCTTCACGCTGTAATCTTTGAAAATATGGTATTGCCATTCCAAGCAACTGTATCACAATAGATGCTGAAATATATGGCATAATACCCAGTGCAAAAATAGATGCGTTTGAGAATGCACCACCTGAAAACATATTAAGTAAACCCATCAAACCAGAACTACCCTGTTGCTGCAAGTTGGACAACATTCCAGGGTCAACACCAGGTAATACAATAAATGATCCTAACCGATAGATTAGAATAATACCCAGTGTATACAGGATTCGGTTTCGGAGTTCTTCTATCCTATATATGTTTCTTATGGTTTCGATCAATTTTTTCATTCAATCTAAATTTTTGTGGCTATACCGCCTTGTGCTTCAATTGCTTCTTGTGCTGATTTTGTAAAAGCATGAGCTGAAACATCAAGCTTTGCTTTCAACTCTCCATTACCCAATATCTTTACTAAATCTTTCTTTTTAGCCAGACCATTTTCAACCAAAACCTCGTGGTTAACAGTTTTCACTTTTTTATCATCTGCTAATTTCTGGAGTGCACTAATATTTACGCCTTTATATTCAACGCGGTTTATATTTTTAAAACCAAACTTAGGAACACGGCGGAATAAAGGCATTTGGCCTCCTTCGAAACCAATTTTACGTTTATAGCCGGATCTGGATTGTGCTCCTTTGTGTCCTTTTGTGGAAGTACCACCACGTCCGGAACCTTCTCCACGTCCTAATCTTTTTTTATTCTTTATCGAACCATCAGCTGGTTTTAGATTGCTTAAATCCATTTCTTCAATTATTTAATTTCTTCGACCTTCAACAAATGTTTTACTTTCTCAATCATTCCAAGAACCTGTGGTGTTGCCTCATGATCTTTGGGCCGATGAAGTTTTTTTATACCAAGTGCCTCAAGCGTATGCTTTTGACGTTTTGGCCTGTTTATTTCGCTTCTTACCTGTGTTATTCTAACTTTCTTCATTTTCATGCTATATTATCCGTTAAATACGGTGTCTAACTCAACCCCACGTATCTGTGCTACTGTATAAGGATCCCGCAATTGTGATAATGCATTGATCGTAGCTTTAACAACTGAATGCGGGTTTGATGATCCTTTTGACTTCGCAAGTACATCTTTAACACCAACACTTTCAAGCACTGCACGCATAGCACCACCTGCAATAACACCAGTACCAGGTGCTGCTGGCTGAATATATACTCTGGCACCGCTATATTTACCAATCTGTTGATGTGGTAATGTTCCTTTTAATACAGGAACTTTAATAAGATGTTTTTTAGCATCATCAATACCTTTAGCAATTGCAGAAGTAACCTCTTTTGCTTTACCAAGTCCGTAGCCTACAACACCATTTTCATTACCAACAACAACAATAGCTGAAAAACTAAATGTACGTCCACCTTTGGTAACTTTTGTTACTCTTTGTATACTGACCAGTCTATCTTTAAATTCGATTTCACTGGATTTTACACGTTTTACGTTTGCGTCTGACATATCAATTATATTTTAAGTCCTCCTTCTCTGGCAGCTTCAGCAAGTGATTTTATTCTGCCATGATATAAATAACCATTTCTATCGAAAACAACTTCTGTTATGCTTACTGCTTTTGCTTTTTCAGCAATCATATTACCTACTTTTTTAGCCTGTTCAATCTTATTTACTTTAGCGTTATCAATAGCTTTATCAAGCGAAGAAGCAGTTACAATAGTTTTACCATTTAAGTCGTCAATCAACTGAACATAAATCTGCTTGTTACTTCTAAAAACAGTCATTCTTGGCCTTTCAGGAGTACCAGAGATTGTTTTTCTGATTCTTTGCTTAATCCTGACTCGACGATATACTTTTTTATTCTTTATTCCCATTTTTCCGGGTTTTAACTATTATCTTTCAGATTAGTTTTTTTCCTATTTATTTTTCTATTGCTGATTTACCAGCTTTCTTTCTAAGTACTTCACCTTGGTATTTAACACCTTTACCTTTGTATGGTTCAGGCGGTCGTTGTGAACGAATTTTAGCTGCAACCTGTCCTAATAATTGCTTGTCGAATGATTTAAGCTTTAAAAGTGGATTTTTACCCCTTTCAGTAATAGCCTCAACTTTAATCTCTGAAGGCAATTCCATATAAATGTGGTGCGAATAACCTAAGGACAAGTCAATTACCTGGCCTTTAACCTCCGCTCTATATCCAACTCCTACAAGTTCCAAAACAATTTCAAATCCTTCTGAAACTCCCTGTACCATATTATTAATAAGCGCTCTGTATAGTCCATGTTTTGATTTATGATCTTTACTTTCAGTAGCCCTTTCAAGCTTAACTCTACCATCATCAACACTTACCTTAATTGCTGGATCGACCAACTGTTCTAATTCTCCCAGTTTACCTTTAACTTTAATAAGGTTAGTATCAGAAATACTTATATCGATTCCCTTAGGTATATTAATTGGTAATTTTCCTATTCGTGACATCTGTTTATCTCTTATTTAACTTACATAACAAATTACTTCGCCACCCACTTTCATCTTTCTTGCTTCTTTATCAGTAATTACACCTCTTGAAGTAGAAAGAATGGCTATTCCCAAACCATTTAAAACGCGTGGTAACTCATCAGCATTCACATATTTACGAAGACCAGGAGTAGATACACGTTTTAAGCTGCTAATAGCAGCCATCTTTGTAACCGGATGGTATTTCAAAGCAATTTTAATACTACCCTGAGCGCTATCATCTTCGAACTTATAGTTCAGAATATATCCTTTTTCAAAAAGGATTTTAGTTATATTCTTTTTTAAATTGGATGCAGGGATTTCAACCATGCGATGTCTGGCTGCTACAGCATTCCTGACCATGGTTAAATAGTCTGCAATTGGATCCGTTATCATTTGATTAATCTTTTTTTATTATCAATTACCAACTAGTTTTCTTTATTCCGGGTATTAAGCCTTTCAAAGCCATTTCCCGAAAATCGATACGTGAAACTCCAAACTGCCTCATATAACCCTTTGGCCTTCCTGAAAGTTGGCAACGGTTATGCAAGCGAACTGGTGAAGCATTACGTGGCAATTTTTGCAATCCTTCATAATCACCGGCTTCTTTTAATGCAGCACGTTTGGCAGCATATTTTTCAACCATTTTTTTTCTTTTACGCTCACGCGCCTTCATTGACTCTTTTGCCATGAGTTATTGTTTTTTTTGATTTTTAAATGGTAAACCGAATTCTTTTAATAAGGCAAATGCCTCCCTGTCAGTTTTAGCCGTAGTTACCAGAGTAATATCCATTCCATTGATCTGTGTAACTTTATCAATATCAATTTCAGGAAAGATCAATTGCTCCGTAATGCCAAATGTATAGTTACCCCGGCCATCAAATCCTTTATCATTTATACCTCTAAAGTCACGAACACGTGGTAATGCTACAGATACTAATCTGTCAAGAAATTCATACATTTTTTCACCACGAAGTGTAACGCGTACTCCAATAGGGTTTCCTTTTCTTAACTTAAAGTTAGAAATATCACGTTTTGATATTGTAGGAACAGCCTTTTGTCCGGTTATCGAAGACATTTCGGTAATGCCAATATCGATTAGTTTTTTGTCAGTTAAAGCCGCACCAATACCTTGGTTAATTGCGATCTTAGCTAATTTTGGAACTTGCATTACGGTTTTATAGCTGAACTCCTTTGTTAAAGAAGGAACTATTTCCTCGTAATACTTTTTTCTTAATCTAGGTTGCTTTTCCATTACTTAATAACCTCCCCTGATTTTTTTGAAATACGAATTGTTTTTCCAGTTTTTTCATCTTTATTTCTACCGGTCCTTGTTGGTTTTCCTGATTTATCAATTAACATCAGGTTAGAAATATGAACAGGGGCTTCCTGCTTAATAATTCCACCTTTAGGATTATCGGCATTAGGCTTGGTGTGTTTTGATATCATATTCACACCTTCAACAATTGCTCTTTTCTTTTCGTTGTCGATGATAAGAATACGACCTGACTGCCCTTTGTTATTCCCGGCAATCAACATTACATTATCACCTTTTTTTACATGTAACTTAGTCATAACTAAATTCCTTCTATATTAAAGCACCTCAGGTGCAAGTGATACAATTTTCATATATTGCTTCTCACGAAGTTCCCTTGCCACAGGGCCAAAAATACGCGTGCCTACCATTTCGCCTGCAGTGTTAAGCAGAACAACGGCATTGTCATCAAAACGAATGTATGATCCATCTTGCCTGCGAACTTCTTTTCTGGTTCGTACAACAACTGCTCTTGTAACAGCACCTTTTTTTATGTTACCTGTCGGCATTGCACTTTTCACAGTAACAACTATTTGGTCACCGATGGAAGCATAACGCCTTTTCGTTCCACCCAGCACTCTTATACAGAGAACTTCTTTGGCCCCGCTATTATCAGCAACTGCAAGTCTTGATTCTTGTTGTATCATGATTATTTAGCTCTTTCAATTATTTCAACTAATCTCCAATTCTTATTCTTACTCAATGGCCTTGTCTCCATTATTCGAACTGTATCGCCAATGTTACATTCATTTTTTTCATCGTGAGCAAGGAATTTATTGGATTTCTTAATGAACTTGCCATAAACTTTGTGTTTAAAAAGACGTTCAATTTGAACAGTGATCGATTTATCCATTTTATCACTCACAACCATTCCGGTTCTTTCTTTTCTAAGGTTTCTTTTTTCCATTGTTATGATTCCTTATTATTGCTTTCCTCTATTTCTCTTCTTCGTAACTCTGTTACTAAACGAGCAATCGTTTTTTTATTCTCACTGATTTGATGAGGATTATCCAGTGGAGATACAGCATGATTAATTCTAAGCCGGATAAGATGTTTTTTTTCTTCCTCAAGCCTATCTACAATATCAGCTGTACTTAATTCTTTTATTACTTCCTGTTTCATCTCTAATTATATAACTTCAGTATAATCTCTTCTAACGACAAACTTTGTTGTAACCGGCAATTTTTGTGCTGCTAGTCTTAAAGCTTCTTTTGCAACCTCCAATGGCACACCTTCTGCTTCAAACATTATTCTGCCTGGTGAAACACGTGCGACAAAGTATTCAACCGGTCCCTTACCTTTACCCATACGAACCTCTGCAGGCTTTTTAGTAATCGGTTTGTCAGGAAAAACCCTAATCCATAATTGTCCTTCACGTTTCATGTAACGAGTAACAGCCTGACGTGCAGCTTCTATTTGTCGTCCGGTAATCCATCCTTCCTGCAATGTCTTAATTCCGAATGATCCAAAAGCCAGTTGGTGTCCGCGTTGCGAATTACCTTTCATTCGGCCTTTTTGTTGCTTTCTATATTTTTGTTTTTTCGGTTGTAACATGCCTTATTCTAATTATATATTTTACAACTATTTACTTTATCCTCTCCTTCTTTGTCTACCCTTTGGAGGCCCTTGTCTTTGCTGCTTATTTCCTCCTACTGTTGAAGGAACAAGTTCAGGTTTACCATAAACCTCGCCTTTAAAAATCCAAACTTTAATACCAATACGACCATAAGTTGTATGTGCTTCAACAAGTGAATAATCAATATTGGCACGTAATGTATGCAATGGGATACGACCTTCTTTATATTGTTCAGTACGAGCCATCTCAGCACCACCCAATCTACCTGATATCAAAACTTTTATTCCTTCAGCTCCTAATCGGATACTTGAAGCAATTGAAGTTTTAATAGCACGACGGAATGACACCCTACCTTCAATTTGCCTGGCAATGTTAGTAGCCACAATATGTGCATCTAATTCAGGTCTTCTAATTTCGGAGATATTAATCTGAACTTCTTTACCTGTAAGCTTTTTTAACTCTTCCTTCAATTTGTCAACTTCCTGGCCACCTTTACCTATTATAATACCAGGACGAGCAGTATTAATGGTAACTGTTACCAGTTTAAGTGTGCGCTCAATGGTAATTCGGGAAACGCCGGCTTTTGTGAGGCGGGCATTTAAATACTTTCTGATCTTATTATCCTCGATAAGTTTACTGGAAAAATCTTTGCCTCCGTACCAGTATGAATCCCATCCTTTGATAATTCCTAATCTAAGTCCTATTGGATTTGTTTTTTGTCCCATTATATTAGATCTATCTTTTTAATTATTTGGTTTCTGCCGTCTTGTCTTCAACAACTTCAGGTACTTCCTCCTTTTCAATCCTGTTACCAAGAATAAGGGTTACATGGTTGGATCTTTTCCTGATTCTATGTGCTCTTCCCTGAGGTGCAGGTTGAATTCTTTTCAACATTCTTCCTCCATCAACCATAATCTCTTTAATATACAATTGATTATCTTCAATACGGGCACCTTCATTTTTCACTTCCCAGTTGGCAATAGCCGATCTTAACAACTTATATAACCTCTTTGCCGGTTCTTTTTGTGTAAATTGTAAAACGCCTAAGGCTTGTTCTACATCCATACCTCGAACCAAATCTGCTACAATTCTCATCTTACGAGGTGAAGTAGGCACATTTCGAAGACTAGCAGTATATTGTGTTTTACGCTCTTCTTTTCTTTGTTCGGCACGTATATGTTTTCTTGATCCCATTTTTACAGTGCTTTATTAATTTCCTTTATTCTTTTTACCAGCATGCCCTCTAAATAAACGTGTTGGGGCAAACTCTCCAAGTTTATGACCTACCATATTCTCAGTAATATATACGGGGATAAATTTATTTCCGTTATGAACTGCAATGGTTTGTCCAACAAAATCAGGAGATATCATTGATGCTCTTGACCAGGTTTTTACTACTGTTTTTTTACCAGAATCAACATTAGCTAATACTTTTTTCTCAAGCTTAATGTCGATGTAAGGTCCTTTTTTTAACGAACGGCTCATAAAATTCTCAATTAACGTTCAATGTTTATTTCTTTCTTCTTTCTATAATATACTTGTTCGAAGCTTTTTTCTTAGAACGAGTTCTGAAACCTTTTGCAGGTAATCCTTTCCTTGAACGAGGGTGACCGCCTGATGCTCTTCCTTCACCTCCGCCCATTGGGTGGTCAACTGGGTTCATAGCAACACCACGAACACGCGGACGACGACCTAACCAACGATTTCTACCAGCTTTACCTGATTTTTCGAGACCATGGTCAACGTTTGATACCATACCAATAGTTGCTTTACAAGTCTGAAGAATCATCCTTGTTTCACCAGAAGGGAGTTTAATAATAGCAAACTTGCCATCTCTTGTCATTAGCTGAGCATAAGATCCAGCACTTCTTGCCATTTTACCACCCTGTCCCGGACGTAACTCAATGTTATGAATGATTGTACCAAATGGTATTTCACTTAAATACATTGAATTGCCAAGTTCAGGTGTTACTCCTTTACCGGCATTAATTTCCTGACCTACTTTCAGGCCGTGAGGTGCAACGATATACCTCTTTTCACCGTCTGCATAATTTACCAGCGCAATACGGGCAGTACGATTCGGATCATACTCAATTGTTTTAACAGTACCAGGAACACCTTCCTTGTCTCTTTTAAAATCAATCAGTCGATACTTCTTCTTATGCCCACCGCCAATATTGCGGACAGTCATTCTTCCTTCGTTGTTTCTTCCACCAGAACTTTTCTTGCCTGCTATCAAACTCTTTTCGGGTTTGGCAGTAGTTACATCGTCAAATGCGCTTATTAATTTAAAGCGTTGACCTGGTGTTGTCGGTTTATATTTTTTCAGAGCCATTTTCTCTAAATGTTGCTAAAAAAATCAATTGATTCTCCTTCAGCTATTGTTACTACAGCTTTTTTGAAGGCTTTTGTTTTACCAGAAACCACACCTGATTTTGTAGATCGTGATTTCCTTTTACCTGAATAATTCATAGTGTTCACAGAAAGCACCTGTACACCGTAAAGGTTTTCAACCTCATCTTTGATTTGCAGCTTGTTTGCTGAATTATCAACGATAAAACCATACTGATTAAGTTTTTCACCCTTATCAGTCATTTTTTCTGTAATCACCGGTTTTAATATTACACCCATCTTCTTTTAAATTTATTTATTAGAAAACATGGTTTCAACAGTTTTCAATGAGCTTTCAACAAATACAAGTTTATTTGCATGCAAAATCTCATATGTATTTAATGAGCCAACCCTTACAACTTTTGTTGCAGGTATATTTCTCGCTGAGAGCAATATATTATTATCTGAATCATTAAGTACTAATAATGTTCTTTTATCTTTTAGGTTCAAATTCTCAAGAATTTCAACGTATTGTTTTGTTTTTGGAGTTTCAAATTTGAAATCTTCAAGAACAATGATCCCATCATCTTTAGCTTTATAAGTAAGCGCTGAAATTCGGGCAAGACGTTTAACTTTCTTATTCAATTTGAATCGGTAATCGCGAGGATGGGGGCCAAAAACGCGTCCACCACCACGAAAGAGAGGATTCTTAATACTTCCTGCCCGTGCAGTTCCAGTTCCTTTCTGACGCTTTATTTTTCGCGTACTACCAATTATATCACTTCTCTCTTTAGAATCATGTGTTCCCTGACGCGCAGTTGCCATATAATGCTTAGCATCCAGGTATATTGCGTGGTCGTTTGGCTCAATTCCGAAGATAGATTTATCCAACTTCACTTTTTTGCTGGTTGTTTCGCCGCTGATTTTATGAACTACTAACTCCATCTTTCTATTATTACTAATGAATTATTTGGACCGGGAACCGCTCCTTTAACTACTAATAGATTCTTTTCAGGAATAATCTTCAACACCTGAAGGTTAATCAGTTTTACACGATTTCCACCCATTCTTCCGGCCATACGCATACCCTTAAATACTCTTGAAGGATATGATGAAGCTCCAATTGATCCTGGCGCTCTCATTCGGTTATGCTGACCATGTGTGGCATCATTTACACCTTTAAAATTATAGCGCTTCACTACTCCCTGAAATCCTTTACCTTTTGAAGTTCCAACAACATCAATATACTCACCTTCAATAAATACATCAACTGTAAGCACATCGCCATATTCCTTCTTCTCCTCAAACCTTGTAAACTCTGCTACATGTTTTTTAGGAGTTGTTTTTGCTTTAGCAAAATGGCCTTTCATTGCCTTGTTGGAATGCTTTTCTTTTTTGTCTTCAAAAGCCAGTTGAATAGCTTCGTAACCATCTTTTTCCTTGGTACGGACTTGAGTTACGATGCATGGCCCAGCTTCAATTACGGTACATGGAATGTTTTTACCATTCTCGTCGTAAATACTGGTCATACCTATTTTCTTACCTAATAATCCTGACATTTCTACTTTTCTTTAAGCCGTTCTAATTTGTTAAACTTTAATCTCAACTTCAACGCCACTGGGCAATTCCAATTTCATCAAAGAGTCGATTGTTTTTGACGATGAATTATATACATCCATCAATCTTTTATATGTGCTTAGCGCAAACTGTTCCCTGGACTTTTTGTTAACAAAAGTTGAACGGTTAACAGTGAATACCTTTTTATGTGTGGGTAAAGGTATGGGCCCACTAACAACAGCACCTGTTTGCTTTACCGCTTTAGCGATCTTTTCAGCCGATTTATCAACCAAATTATGATCGTAGGATTTAAGCTTAATTCTAATTCTTTGGCTCACTTTATATATAGTTTTAACTAATAATTCCTTTTACTTTTTTTATTACTTCTTCTTCAACATATTTAGGAGCGGCTTCATAACTGTTAAATTCAAGAGTTGAAGTAGCTCTTCCTGATGTTAAAGTTCTTAATGCTGTTACATAACCGAACATTTCAGATAATGGTACTTTTACTTTAATAACCTGGAATCCTACTTTTGCCGTTACATTCTCAACAATTGCTCTTCTTTTATTAAGATCTCCAGTAACATCCCCAACGTATTCATCTGGAGTAACAACTTCAAGTTTCATTATAGGTTCAAGCAAAACTGATTTAGCTTTTCTAGCTGCATTTTTGAATCCAATTTTTGCTGCCAGCTCAAATGACAGTTGATCAGAATCTACCGCATGAAACGACCCATCGAATAACCTTATTTTCATATTGTCAACAGGGTATCCTGCAAGGACTCCGTTTTGCATAGCTAACAGAAATCCTTTCTTTATTGAAGGAATGAACTCTCTGGGAATTGCACCACCTTTAATTTCATCAACAAATTGCAAACCGTTTTCACCTTCATCAACCGGTCCCATTTCAAACTGAAGATCAGCAAATTTGCCTCTACCACCGGTCTGTTTTTTATAAACTTCTCTGTATTCAGTTGAGCCAACAATTCGTTCTTTATAAGAAACCTGAGGCTGGCCTTCGTTACACTCTACATTAAATTCGCGTTTCAACCTGTCAGTTAGAATATCTAAATGCAACTCTCCCATTCCGGAAATTATTGTTTGTCCCGAATCCTCATCGGTTCTAACTTTAAATGTAGGATCTTCTTCAGTCAATTTTGCCAATGCCATTGACATCCTATCTATATCTTTTTGAGTTTTAGGCTCAATTGCAATACTGATAACGGGATCAGGAAAAGTAATAGATTCCAATATAATCTGATGTTTTTCATCAGATAAAGTATCACCTGTCCGAATAGTTTTAAATCCTACAGCCGCGCCAATATCTCCAGCTTCAATTTTATCAAGCGGTTCCTGCTTGTTGGCATGCATTTGCATAATTCTACTGATGCGTTCCTTTTTACCGGTAGATACATTGAAAATATAAGAACCGGCCTTTAACGTGCCGGAATAAACTCTGAAAAATACTAAACGTCCTACAAAAGGGTCCGTAGCAACCTTGAATGCCAATGCGCTAAAATAGTCATCCGGATCTGCATTTCTGACAACCTCCTGGCCTGATTTTGGATTCAGTCCTGTAACAGGTGGTACATCCAATGGGCTAGGTAAAAATTCTATAATGGCATTCAGTAACATTTGAATACCTTTATTTTTAAAAGCAGAACCACACATTACAGGTGTAATTTGTTTTGCAAGAGTTGCAGTCCTGATCACATGTATCATTTCCTGCTCTGTAATTGAATGCGGATCGTCCATGAATTTCTCAAGCAATTCATCACTCTCTTCTGCAATGCCTTCAATTAATTTCATTCTATATAGCTGCGCAATCTCCTGCAAATCTTCAGGAATTGGTATCTCTGTTATGGTTATGCCTTTATCTGTATCATCATCCCATACAAAAGCTTTGTCTTTAACAAGATCTACAACTCCCCTGAAACTATCTTCTTCTCCAATTGGAATCTGAATTGGTACCGGATTAGAACCAAGTCTTTCTCTTATTTGATCAATAACACCGAAAAAATCGGCGCCAGCCCTGTCCATTTTGTTTACAAAACTGATTCTAGGAACATCATACTTGTCAGCTTGTCTCCAAACAGTTTCGGATTGAGGCTCAACACCACCAACCGCACAGAATAATGCGACGGCACCGTCAAGAATACGCAGAGAACGTTCAACCTCTACTGTAAAATCGACATGCCCAGGTGTATCGATAATATTAACCTTATGCTTTTTATTAAACAATTCCCAGAAAACAGTTGTTGCTGCAGATGTGATTGTAATTCCACGCTC
>Ga0209013_10001997_pt1 | contig 18691 bp, 21 predicted proteins | sample Cruoilmetagenom2_FD_187291 | JGI IMG/M metagenome (GOLD analysis project Ga0209013, IMG submission 187291) | Oil polluted marine microbial communities from Coal Oil Point, Santa Barbara, California, USA - Sample 2 (SPAdes) (version 2) | ecosystem: Environmental > Aquatic > Marine > Oil seeps ...
ACAGCCATGAACGCTTCTTGTGGAACTTCTACAGATCCTACTTGCTTCATACGTTTTTTACCTTCTTTTTGTTTATCAAGAAGTTTACGTTTACGGGAAATATCTCCACCGTAACATTTCGCAAGAACGTTTTTGCGGATGGCGCTAATCGTGGAACGAGCAACGATTTTTTGGCCAATGGCCGCTTGAATCGGCACTTCGAATTGTTGTCTTGGAATTAATTTCTTCAATTTCTCAACGATAATTTTTCCGCGCTCATATGCAAAGTCATTGTGAACGATAAAGCTCAATGCATCGACTTGCTCTGCATTCAGTAAAATATCCATCTTCACAAGTTTTGAAGGCTTGTACCCAATCATTTCATAATCAAAGGATGCATACCCTTTTGTGCCTGATTTCAATTGATCGAAGAAATCATAAACCACTTCAGAAAGAGGTAATTCATAAATAATACTTACCCGGGTTTTATCCAAATAATCCATGTTCATGAAATTCCCACGTTTCTTCTGACAAAGTTCCATTACCACACCGACGTAATCGTTTGGCACCATGATTGTAGCTTTTACATAAGGTTCTTCAATTCGATCCACTTTTTGTGGTTCTGGCATCATGGATGGGTTGTCCACTTTCTTGATTTCACCAGTTGTCATATGCACATCGTATATTACACTTGGCGCTGTTGTGATTAGATCAATGTTAAACTCGCGTTCGAGACGTTCCTGAATGATTTCCATATGCAAGAGTCCCAGGAATCCGCATCGGTACCCAAACCCAAGCGCCTGAGAAGATTCCGGTTCAAATTGAAGCGCAGCGTCATTCAATTCAAGCTTTTCAAGTGCATCACGTAAATCATTATATTTGGCTGTATCAATCGGATACAATCCACAGTAAACCATCGGATTCAATCGACGATACCCTGGTAACGATTCAATCGCTGGATTTTCAACACTTGTGATCGTATCACCAACACGTGTATCTCCTACGTTTTTGATTGCAGCAGTTAAAAACCCTACGTCACCAACAGTCAATTCATCACGAAGGGTAGCTTTTGGTGTGAATACTCCCGCTTCGATGACTTCAAATTCTTTTCCTGTTGCCATCATGCGAATTTTGTCTCCTGGACGGACAGTTCCTTCCATAACACGGATATAAGCGATTACACCACGGTAAGGGTCATAAAGTGAATCAAAGATAAGTGCTTTCAATGGCGCCTCTGGATCACCAGTCGGTGCAGGCACTTTCTCCACGATTTGCTCAAGGATTTCTTCAATCCCGATTCCAGCTTTTGCGGATGCCAGGACAGCTTCAGAAGCATCAAGTCCAATAACTTCCTCGATTTCAGCACGAACACGTTCTGGATCAGCAGCAGGCAAATCAATTTTATTGATGACAGGCAGTATTTCTAATTCATTGTCCAATGCTAAGTAAACGTTCGCCATTGTTTGCGCTTCGATTCCTTGTGCTGCATCCACAACTAGAATTGCTCCTTCACAAGCAGCCAAACTTCTAGATACTTCATATGTGAAATCGACGTGTCCAGGTGTATCGATTAAATGCAGCGTATAATCTTCTCCATTTTTTGCTCGATAGTTCAGTTGCACGGCGTTCAATTTAATTGTAATTCCACGTTCACGTTCTAAATCCATTGAATCGAGAAGTTGAGCTTTCATTTCTCTTGAAGTCAATGCTTTTGTTTGCTCTAATATTCGATCGGCTAATGTTGATTTACCGTGATCGATATGGGCGATAATAGAAAAGTTCCGAATATTCTGTTGACGTTTGTTACGTTCTTCTCGATTCATGCGATGTCCACTCCTAATTAAACTATCTAGAATTATAGCAGTGAACACACATTACTTCAATGCTGGGTTGCTTTGGTCTTTTCAAAAACAATATAAACCGCCTTTGCAATGACTGCAACGGTACGATTTATTTCTTCTTCATTATTTTCCTGGCCACCGACTTCAATTAAAAGAGCATGTGGCGATAAGTCTTGGTTATAAACCCCATCCACATTATCACCAGACTTAGGAATCACTCCTCTAGATAAACCAGGAATCAAACGATTCACTTCTTCCGACACAGACTTTGCATAGGTTTCATTTAATTTGTATTTCGGATGTTCAGTACCCACGACAAGGGAAATACGTGCGAATGACTCCCCATTATAATTGAGACTCGATGCTTTATGAGGAAGTGCATCTCGGTGTAAATCCAGTACAAGATCATACGATTCTTCGGCTAATTTTTTTTGTAACACCGGGCGAATTGCATCGTATGCTTGAGGGAATTTCCGATTGGTCGCCTGCATTTCTTTCATATTGTCATAAGGTAGCACATCCACCTTGGCTCCGTGCAACTCCAAATGTTGCGTTATGAGTTTACTGACATTCGTAATATTAGATGTTGGATGATAGTTAACTGCTTTTTTACCTGTTTTTTCCAAAATCGGGTGAAAGGCTTCATGATTATGCGTGAAGTACAGCAAAACACTGATAGGTTCTTGTTTTGCTTCTTCTTCCACTACCGGTATTTCTTTGGTGACATTTGCTGCATAGGCGACTGGCTGTGTCTCAACTTTTTCTACTGTTTCTGTCCCAAAGGCCAGCATGGGGAGCTTTATCGTCAAAATGGGAAGTAAAAATAATAAAAGATAAAAACTCATGACCTTCTGCAATGTTTTGCGCATTCCTCACCCCTCCTCCTACAACTTACGTAGGATCAGTGAGCGGTAGAACCAAAAACATCATCCTGCAACCATTTCAATACACTTGTCTGGATCAACTCTGCATGCCGAATCACCCAAGCATCGGTTTCTTTTGGCGTAACAAATAATTGTTGATGATGCGGTGGCAAAACCTCCTGCAACAATCCACGTATTTCATTTGTTGACCACCCCGACCATTCCCCAAAAATAGGTTTGATTGCTTCGACATTAATTGGTTCGTCCGAACTTCTAAGCCATGGTCCAACTGAAAGAGCGGATGATGGTCTTGCCGTTTCAGTTATCTGACTCGAAATGACTTTAAACACAGTTTCAATCGCTTCAACGATAAGGACTGGAGCATCCACTACCATTGGAACACCAATTGCAGTGACCGGTACACCGAGCGATTCAAATGAAATTTCGTTGCGTGAATTTCCAACACCCGAACCCGGATGAATGCCCGTATTGGTTATTTGAACGGTCTTACATAGACGATCCTGGTTACGCGCTGCCAAGGCATCGATGACTAGAATCAAATCTGGCTGGACACGTTCGGCGATCGCTTTTACAAACTCACCTGTTTCCAAGCCTGTCTGGCCGGTAACACCTGGAGCATAAAAAACGAGATGTCCAAATTCAATAGGCATGGTAAACATTTCTTCATGGAAAAGATCGATGGCTAATGGCCCAATGGCATCCGGTGTGATGGTGCGATTTCCTAAACCGATGACAAGAACCTTCGATTGGGGAGACAATTTTATTTGACGATGAATGTCTTGTAATGATGAAATGAACTGCTTTTCAAGCTCGTTGAACCCATCATTATCCTCAGCTGTTAAAGTGGGTACGGATAACGTAATATACGTACCTGCCTTCTTCCCTATGGTCTCCGCTCCACTGGCATCTGTCTCGATATGCGTGATATGCACGCGACCTTTACGTTCCTCATTCATTTGAATTCCTGGTGTTTCATATAAGGTATCTTTTTCTTTTTCCGTTCGATGTTGGACAACTTCTGTCACTTCATCTATTAAATCCGTACGCATTAAATTTCGTTGATCCATTCATATCACCTCAAGAAAAGTTTGCCCAAGGTGTCAAGTAAATATTCTTTGCGTTAATCTATTGCAATTTAACTTCTAGTTTGTTAAAATGATGCTTGTTGTATTGAGAATTAAATCTAATACTTAAAGCAAACAGCGCACTTAATCAGCGCAATGCTTAAACACGAGAATCTATGTTTCTCGGACCTTATTTAGGAGGTGAAAGGTATGCCAAACATCAAATCTGCAATCAAACGTGTAAAAGTTAACGCTTCTGCACAAGCTCAAAACGCACACGCGAAATCTACAATGCGTACAGCAGTCAAGAAAGCTGAAACTGCTTCTACAAACAATGAAGAAAACGCAAAAGAACTTTTACTAACTGCTATCAAACAAGTTGATAAAGCAGCTTCTAAAGGATTAATTCATAAAAACACTGCAGCTCGTAAAAAAGCTCAGTTAATGAAAAAAGCATAATCATACGAAAGACCGGATTCGAACCTCGAATCCGGTCTTTCTTTTATCCAAAATCTATAAACGATTCATCAGGAACAATTCCAGAATACGCTCTCTTCTTCCCCCACTCGTCTTCAATTGATAGTCTGCCCCAGCTAGTCTGTGAAGGGTTTCTAATAATCGCTCCTCCCTAACTTGTTGTCGACTCTCCACAATTAATTTCACACGATAGGGATTTACCTTCAGCTGCTTCGCAATGGCTTGTGCATGATAGCCCTTTTTCTGTAAGTAGCGGACATTCGTCATCAAACGAATTTGAGAAGCCAAAAGCGCAGTTAACATGATCGGCTCTTCCTTTTGTCTCAGTAAATCATGATACACGGATAATGCTGTCGTTGTGTCTCCTCGTAAATATGCATTCAGCAGCTGGAAAGCATCTTGCTCCAGTGTTCGTGTCATCAATAGTTCCACGTCTTCTTTGGTAATTTCCACTTCTTCTCCGACGTAGGTGGCCATTTTATGTATTTCCGATTGCAATTGGACAAGATCCTGCCCTACCGTTTCAATCAACCGAGTCACGGCTTCATTTGACATCGTTTTTCGTTCCAATGCAACAGTGGATTTAACCCACACCACCAAGTCATTTCCATCGAGTGGTTTCGCTGCCAATAAGAGCGCTTTTTCTTTCATCAACTTCGTCACTTTTTTTCGTTCGTCCAGTTTTTCATAAGGTGCGATAAAAATTGTAATCGCAGTTTCAGATGGATGTTGCACCCAGCTCTCAAACGCTTTTAAATCATGTTCTATTTTCTCTTTCCCTTTTTCAGTCGCTTTTAGAAAGGATGCATTTTTTGCTAAAATCAATTTCCGATCCGTGAAAAATGGAATGGTATCCGCTTCTTCTATTACATGTTGAACAGGTACTTCATCCAAATCAAACGTTAGTATATCGACCTCTCCGTCCCGTTTCAATGCATCTTTAAGCCGACGGACGGTTTCATCAAAAAAATAATGTTCTGTTCCATACAGCAAATAAATCGGACTAAAATCACCTTGTTGAATTTTTTTCCAAATAGTTGAAAACATCTCGAACCTCCTAATAACACATCCATTTCAATTATACATCAAAATTAAATATGCCGGTGTTTGAACAAACTGTGTCATTCCTTTGAAATACCAGAAAAAAATCGGTTGTATATGGATTTTTTCTAGGTAATCCCTTATAATTAGTTTGAATTAGGAGGGGTAGCAATGCACGAATTTGAAAAAAATGTCCAATCCAAACGTAACGAAGTGGGTGACGCAGGTGTTGGATTCGTTGTCTCTTTTGTCTTCTTTGCAGCGATTTTCACCATTGCGACTGTAATCGACTTCATTACTAAATAAGCAATTAGAAAAACACAGCTTGTATCTTACTGGTACAAGCTGATGCATTTTCTTATACGGATAGCCGATTTACGAATTATTTCGAGTCATTGTCAAAAAGGGACTTTTCATTGTGATAAGTCCTTTTTTCTTATGCCTTTTTCCAACGTTGTGCGTATCGTCATTTCTTCTTTGCGATAACGAACATGCACGGAATCAACATCTGAGGTTGCTAAAGTTGGATAGTGGTACTTATCAAACCTTTCTACGATCTCCTGATGGGGGTGTCCATAGCGATTGTTTTTCCCCGCCGAAAAAACAGTCAGTTCTGGATTGAGCTTTTTGATAAATTCCAACGTACTGGATGTATTACTCCCGTGGTGCCCAGCTTTTAGCAATGTGACATTTTGTATTCCTGGGTACGTCTTCAGCAAGGCTTTTTCGCCTTCTTTCTCCAAATCTCCTGTAAACAACGCCGAAAACGATTGATGTTCCATAAATAACACGAGAGAATCATCATTCCCTTCATAAACGGTATCACGAGGTGACACATAGGTGAATTGTGTATCTCCTATACGCCAATTTTTGTCCGCAAGTTGTTCTTTTATCGGTATCCTGCTATACAGTGCGGTTTGAAAAGCGTGGTCTAACGTTTTTTCATAAATAGCTCCTGGCGTTACGTGAATCTCTTCCACGTTTATCTCTTCCAGAATTTCTTCAGCCCCTTCAATATGATCACTATCCGCGTGTGTCCAAATAAACGTATCAATAGTGGATATGCCACGTCCTTTTAAAAAAGGCACAACAATCTCCCTGCCGATTTCAAATGGCTCACTTGATTGTTTCCAGGTTTGTTGTTCAAATCGTACCAAGCCGCCTGCATCAATTAGAACCACTCCCTGCTTTTTAGGCAATTCGATAACTGTTGCATCTCCTTGTCCCACATTCAAGAAAGTCACTTCAAGCGAAGAATCAACATACGGAGTGGCCAAAATGATGGTAACAGGCAGACCCAAAGCCAGTAGAATCTTTTTAACTGGACGTTGAAGTTCCAATAAGAGGAACGTACAGCCTATTCCGATATAGGCTATGATCAGTTGCCAGTTCGATAGTTTTCCTGGATTCCACAACTGATATGGCAAAGAGGCTATTTTCAAAATGCATTCCGTCAACAACGAACGAGCTGGTTCATAAAAGTAAAAAATGAATTCCGTTAGTAAAGGCATGACAAATGTAAGTAGAAATAAAAAAAGATTGATAGGTAAAATAACGACCGAAAAGAGCGGTACAAATAGTAAATTAACTACAAAAGAGGATAAAGACATTTCAAAAAAGTGAAACAGCAGAATGGGAGCGACCCCGATTTGGCAAAGAAAAGTGATCCAGAATGATTGCTTTAACAACGTCGTTTGCAGACTCAAAAAAGGTGAGGAAAAGATTAACGCAGCCGCAGCCCCATAAGATAACTGGAATCCAATTTGCAAGAGGATGCCCGGCTGCAACAAAACGGAAACGAGAATACTGACTGCAAAGGCATCTTCTATAGAGAGTCTCATATGTAATTGCTTTGTAAGTAATATCAACTCGACAACCCCGACTGCACGCCACACGGAGGGGGCCCCACCGACTAAACATGCATAGACGGGCAAACAAATCAGCAAGCACCATGTCGCCACTTCTTTTCTTATCGAGAGCCTTAACATGGATTGATAGAAGATATACGTCAGGAACGCTACGTGCAACCCTGAGATGGCAAACAGGTGTGTGATACCTAGTATCTGATACGCGCGGTTCTGTTCTTGATCTACGTCATCCCTTAAACCTAATAATAGTGCTTTCGCTTCTGCTTGAAGTGAAGGTGGAAAATGGGTCTCTATTTGATTCTCCATAAAGAAACGACGATTCCCAATCCACCCTCCTATTCCACTGGGCTCTGAAACTTTTTCCAAGGAAGTAGTCGATAACATCCCGACTGCCCCATGGCTTGTTAAGTAAGTTTGCATATTAAAAGCATAGTCATGGGCTGGTTTAGGAACCTCGTCTGCTTGTGCAATCAATCGATACTTGGAACCTGTCAATGGTTGTTCCTGGAATGAATACTTTTCTTGTTCCGACGCAAAAGTATACGTAACGTACCACTTATCTTTTTCGTCAGTAACCACAAATCCCCGCAATTTCGAACCATTGATTTTGTATGTGGAAGTCCAAGTGTATACCGTTTCTTTCGTAACTTCTTGAGGATTTTGAGATAATATCCCCTCGGTAAATAAATGAAAAAAAATACCGATTACGATATAACTCATCATAAAGATGTTTGTAAATCGATTACGAATGAACAAAATCATGATAAATACATGAATTAGAAGAAATTGAACAGAACCAATCGCTGCGCCTGTTGAAATAATGGCTGCAATCGATAGGAAGATTAGACGTTGGTTCCAATGGTTTTGCCAAATAATTCATTCACCTGCGCTTCATATGAAGCCAATTCCTCTGACGGCACCCCATTCTCACGCATTTTCTGAAGCATGTCTAAATATAACGTGATTTTTCGATCGCTTAAAAAATCGATTTTCCGTTCATCAAATGGTACATGGACAACCTGGACATTTGCTTGCTCTAATAACTGAATCGCATATTCATTATTTTTGTAATCCTTCGCATAATATAAACGACGAATGCCTGATTGAATAATTGATTTTGTACAAGGCAAACAAGGGAAATGGGTCACATACAAGTCTGCTTCATTCGTCGAAATGCCGTATTTCGAACATTGGAGCAAAGCATTCATTTCTGCATGTATTGTACGAACACAGTGATGATCCACGACATAGCACCCTTGATCAATGCAATGGTCGCCACCGGAAATTGATCCATTGTAGCCTCCAGCCATGATTCGTTTATCACGAACGATCGTCGCACCTACCGACAACCTTGTACATGTGCTTCTCAATGCTAGTAAATGGCTTTGTGCCATGAAAAATTGATTCCATGTTATTCGCTCCATAAAAACGCCCCCTGATTGTAAACTCTTATTCAGTGTAGTAGGAACACGTTTCATACGTCAATTGAATATGGTCTTATTTAATCGAAATGAAATCTTTTAAGTTCTCGAACGTTTGATCTCCGATGCCTGTTACATCCTTAATCTCTTCGATTGACTGAAACAACCCTTTTTCTTCCCTGTAGGTTAGAATTGCCTTTGCCTTGGACGGACCAATGCCTGAGAGCGTCATTAAGGTCGTTTCATCGGCGGTATTGATGTTGACAAGTGAGGATTGAGATTCATTCGACGCGGGACTGGACATGTGTAGAACCGGTCCATCCGTTTCTCCAATGGCAGGTACATAGATGACCATCTCGTCAACTAACTTCGCAGCTAGGTTCAATGCTTTTTCTTCAGCTGTAGGCAATAGACCGCCTGCTTGTTGAATTGCGTCAAGGACACGGCTCTCAGTAGGCAATGTATATACTCCAGGTGTCAAGACCTGTCCTTTTACATCAACAATGACCGATTCTACTTTTTCCGTACTAGTGGGGGGTTTTTCTGATACTTCTTCAGTTGGGTGATTATTTGGGATAGGGGTTTGAACTGTTTCAAGCGTTCCGGCAAGTGGGGGGGCCGGATTGTGGGAAAACGGTTTAAATATTAAAACAGATGCAATACACAGTGCACAAAAAAGTACTAGTTTGTTCGAGTGCTTTTTTATCCATGTAGGCAGATTGTGTCATCCTTTCCTACAGGGAGCAATTCTTATGGAGTTATCCATACTATAAACGAATTGCTCACAGTTGGAAAGAGTTAATTGACAGAATTATTTAATAACGTGGAAGAAAATCCGTTCACTTGTAACAGTAGGTGATTCATTCGTCCAATCAGCCGTAACCGTAACTTCAGAAAACCCTACTTGTTTCAACCATGCAATATAATTATTTACCTCGTATGACCGTTGAAAATGACTTTCTTCAAATCGTTCATACAGGCCATTCGCTGTTTTCATGAAAAAAGTCAGATCATGATAGACGGAATGTGGACTTTCTCCCGCTTCAGTATGCCATATATAGGCGATATCTTCATCTTCATATGTAAACGGTCCATCCAAGAACAACTCATCCATTTTATACAGTGAATGAACATCGAAGAATAGCTGCCCACCATCTTTTAGTGACTGGTAAATTCCTTGAAATGTTTGTTTCACTTCTTCTTCATCTTCAAGATAGTTCAGCGAATCAATGGCAATGACGGCTACATCAATACCTTGAAAGCCTTCCAATTCGGACATTGACATATGATAAAGGGGAATGTTTGCATCTTCTCTTTGAAAACGGTCGGCGGCCATTGACAACATTTCTTCCGACAAATCGATGGCTTGTACAAGAAACCCTTGCGCCAAAAATTTCGCGGACAATACTCCTGTACCACAGCCGATATCAAGCAGAGATTTTCCAGGGGCATCTTCTACACACGAAAGAACCTTATGAACATAATCGTCATAAGGTATATCCGTCATTAGTGCATCATAAATGTGAGCAAATTCTTTGTAACTGGACATTATGCTTCTAGGTCTACAGAGATGATTGGTGCATCTCCCCATAAACGCTCTAAGTTATAAAATGCACGTTCGTCTTTATGGAATACATGAGCAACCACATCGCCCATATCCACTAATACCCAACGAGCTGAGTCAAAACCTTCCAGACGTTTTACAACAAAGCCTGATTTCCCTGCTTGGTCAGCCATTTCTCTAGCGATTGCTTGAACTTGGCGGTCTGAATTTGCATGGCAAATAACAAAATAATCGGCAAGTAAAGATACCCCTTTCATATTCAATACGACGATATCTTCTGCCCGTTTGTCATCTGCTGCTTTATAAGCAATTTCTAATAAAGTTGGAACTGTCATTCAATCATTTTCCTTTCGTGTAACCAAATCATTGTAACAATGAATGGAATCCGGATATACCGGTTGATTTTTTTGCATTAAAAATTGGATCGATCTCTTTACACATAACTTGGTCAATGCTTCAAGTCCTTGCTCATCTTGTTCCCTTAGTTCTTCGACACCTGGAAATTGTCGATTCGGTTCAATCATATCGGCACAATAAATTATTTTTTCAAGCTTACCCATGTGTGCCCGGCCAGTCGTATGATAACATATCGCGTTCAGAACATCTTGATTGGTAACACCAAATTCTCTTTGTGCCACGAATGCACCTACTGGGGCATGCCACAATTCATGATGGAATTTTAGAAGTGTCGGATCCATTTGCTGATCGACAATGACTTGTTTCATCCAGTCTCGATCTGCAAATTTGACGACATCGTGTAATATGGCAGCAAGCTCTGCATCTGTTTCCGATACATCATACACTTTAGCTAAACGAATCGCCGTTTCCATTACACCTAGAGTATGCACATATCGTTTCTCGGGCATTCTTGTACGTATAGCATTTAACAGTTCATCTTTATTCATACAATTTCTCCTGACGAATATATGCTTGTACATTTTCGGGGATTAACATGGTGACATCTTTGCCTTCTTTAAATCGATTGCGTAGCATCGATGAGGACAAGTCAATAAGCGGCGCATCTACTAAAGTGACAGGGAATTCAGAGTGTTCTTCAAAACCCGGGCGACGAACGCCGACTAATTGGACAATTTTCAGAAGTTCATCAACTTTTACCCATTTATCCAAATAGGCAATCATATCTGCTCCTATCAAGAAACTGAACTGTGTATGCGGCTCTAACTTTTGCAATTCTGCCATTGTTTCATATGAGTACGACATGCCACCATGGTCAATTTCATAGGATTCAATGTGAAAATAAGGAATTGTTTCGATTGCAAGTTCCAACATGCGTTTCCGTTGTTCACCTGTAGCAAGCTGCGGTGCTTCTTTATGAGGTGGTGTTGCGTTTGGCATGAATCGCACCTCATCAAAACCAACTGCATGATACACTTCATTCGCCATAATTAAATGTCCAATATGTGGGGGATTGAATGTTCCACCAAAAATGCACACTTTTTTCATCGTCAGCCTCTAGTTGGCAGGACGATTTTTTTATTGTTTTTTGAAGGTTTATATAACACGACAGTCAAACCGATTAATTGAACCAGTTCAGCTCTAGTTTGTTTTGCTAATGCTTGCGCTACTTCTTGCTTGTCGTCTTCACAATTTTGCAAAATACTAATTTTAATGAGTTCACGAGTTTCAATCGCTTCTTCAATGTGCTTAATCAAATGATCATTGACCCCACCTTTTCCAACTTGGAATATCGGTGTTAAATGATGCGCTTGACTTCGTAAAAAACGTTTTTGTTTACCTGTTAACATATGGACCTCCTAATGTTTGTTCGACTTGCTCTATCGTTTGCTTCGTATCTGGTTTGCGATTTGTCCACTTTTGAAATGAGTATGCCCCTTGGTGCACGAACATCCCCACTCCATTTAAACAACGTGCTCCTCGATCTTTGGCTTCTGCCAAAAATGGCGTCAATAATGGATTATACACAATATCCGCAACAATTGCTGAAGATCTTATATTTTTTAGTGACAATGGCTTGTCCATTTGAGCAGATACCATCCCTGCAGGCGTCGTTTGAATAATGATTTGATAACCGGCAAGTTCATCTTCTGCTTGCCCTAGTGACATAGCACGAGATCCACCTATATCATCAATCAAGCGCTGTGCACTTGAGATTGTACGATTTGAGCAAGAAATATTTGTATAGCCTGTTGTTTTTAAGGCGAAAGCAATTCCTCTGGCTGCTCCCCCAGCACCTATCAGCATGATGGGCGCATCCTTATTTTGACTACCCATTGCTTCTTCAAGAGCATTTACGAATCCGATGCCATCTGTATTGTAACCTGTCAGAGTGCCGTCTTCTTCTACAACGACGGTATTGACAGCTCCCATTCTCTCGGCAGAGGTATCAACATGATCCAATAAAGGCAAAATTGCTTCCTTATGTGGAATCGTTACATTCCAACCACTTGCTCCGAGCAATTTCAAAGATTGAACTGCTTCGGATAAATTTTCTCTTTTGACACGCACAGGAATATAAGTCGCATCAATCGATAAATCAGAGAACCACTGACTATGCATACTTGGTGACATCGAATGAGAAATGGGGTCACCGATAACTGCGTACCATTTTTTCATGAATGACCGCCTCCTAAATCAACGAAGGACGTATTTGTATTTCTACGCCTTTTGGCGCGTACGCCGCAATGACTACGTTTGGCTGATTGACCGTAATCCAACCAAGACCAGAGAATACAATATCCGTTTTTTCCGCTTTTATTGAGAACTCATGGCGCACAAGTGGCGGGAATTGATCCTTGAATTCAGCAGATGGTGGTGCTAGCATACCACCTAAATGTTCAGCATATAAGTTATCTGCATTATCAAGTTTCGTACGGTGGATATTTAATTCATTTGAAATATGAACCGTAAAGGATGCACGCTCACCTTGTATAAAGTCAAATCGTGCCAGCCCACCTAAAAACAAAGTTTGCTCAGCATTTAATTGGAATATTTTAGGATTTATTTCTTTTTTAGGTGTAATCCATTTAAGCTCAGATGAATCCAGATAATGCGCCATTTGATGATGGTTGATAATCCCCGGTGTATCATAAAGTGCTTGATTGTCATCCAGTGGAATTTCGATTAAATCAAGTGTCGTACCAGGGAAATGAGATGTCGTAATGACTTCTTTTTCACCTGTCACTTGCTTGATAATGCGGTTGATAAACGTGGATTTCCCAACGTTTGTACACCCTACTACATATGCATCTTTTCCTTCACGCAAGCGATCTATTGCTTCCATCGCCTCAACCATGCCAGTCCCTTTATGCGCACTGACTAACATCACTTCAACTGGTTTTAGACCTAATTTTTTCGCTTCTTGCTGTATCCATTTGATAACACGATGTTTTTTTACCGATTTAGGCAGTAAATCCACTTTATTTGCGATGAGTAATATAGGATTATTCCCGACAAAACGATGCAGGCCAGGCAACCAACTTCCGTTAAAATCAAAGATATCAACGATTTTGACAATCAGTCCTTGCTCCTGCCCCAGGCTATTCAAGATACGTAAAAAATCATCATCCGTTAATGAAACCGGTTGTAATTCATTGTAATTTTTCAATCGAAAACAACGCTGGCAAATAATCGTTTCTTTTTCCAATGAAGATTGTGGTGCATATCCAGGCTCTTTTTGATCATTTGTTTGTATTTGTGTACCGCATCCGATACATGTTGGTATAGTAGTCACACGTCTTCCTCCCAAGTTACATAACCTTTTTTATTTAACGCTTTAAAAATTCGGCGTTCCACCATGCGATTGAATCGCGTAAAGAAACCATCTGATTTTGCAACTGGCACAACCAAAATCGTGTGTAGCTTAATACGGTTTCCACCGACTACATCTGTCAGTAATTGATCTCCAATTACTACAACCTCATCTCGTTTTACATCCATGATATGGAGTGCTTTACGAAACGCCTTGCCCATTGGCTTGCGCGCTTTATATATGAATGGAATTCCAAGTGGGTCTGCAAAAGATTTCACTCGAAGTTCATTATTGTTGGAAACAATCGTTACTTGAATCCCAGCATCTTTCATACCTTTTAGCCAACCCACGAGTTTAGGTGTCGCATCAGGGCGGTCCCACTCAACAAGTGTGTTATCTAAATCCGTTATAATTCCGCGCATTCCTTTTTCTTTTAATCGTTCAGGCGAAATGTCAAACACACTTTTCACAAATTCGCTTGGTAAAAAATTTTTGTACACCGTGACACACTCCGTTCAACCTATTTTCTGTATCGATTATAACATATTCCCGATTTTCTCACCCACTCTTACCCGATTGCCTGGTTTAAGGGCGGAATCCGCTTGAAAAGCATCTTCTGGAAACAGTAGAACGACCGTCGATCCGAAGGTGAAATAACCGATTTCCTCTCCCTTTTTCCAATCACTTGACGAATTGGTGATGTGAATGGAATTTACAAACATAGCCCCGACACTGATCACTGCACAGCTTTTGAGATTCGAACAAACTAAATGGGTGACCTGACGATAATTCCCGCTAATTGGCACTTTGCCGTAAGACAAGCCCGCTTGATTCACAGGGTAAGATTTTTTTCCAAGAGTAACTTGATTTCTCACCTGTCCGTCTACTGGACTATGAATACGATGATAGTCTGCAGGACTTAAATAAAAAACAAAATATGTGCCACCAACATATTGAAACGATTGTTCAACATTGCCAAGTAGTTCCGCTACTGAGTATGATTTCTCCTTCACCACAAAGGTACCAGTTGACGTAATCGTTCCCATAGATTCCACTTTTGCATCGACTGGACTGCTTACAACACTCCTACCCTTTGTGATAGGACGATATTGCGTATCAATTTTTCGAATGAAGAAATCGTGCAATGAAGGAAAAGAATCGATTGATTGTGAAACTTCCTGCATTTGTATTCCGTATGTACGTATATAAGATGGAATTATTTTTCGACTCCACGAAGATTTGGCGAAGCGTTGTATCGCTAACGAGGACCATCGTCCATTCGTCAATTCAATAAGGGCTTGATATACCTTTTGTTTCACGTAATCCCTCCTATTCCAAATATGTTATACCTTTTTCAAGTTCAAAGACGTATAATGAACAAATACTTTACACACGAAGGAGTGTAGTCCATTGTTTTTATTCCAACGACTGGATGACACAATCAAAAAAATGAAAGCCCACGCAGCAAATATGATCACCATCGGCAACTTGTCTTTCGGTGGAGCTTCCATCATGACCACACTGAACGAAACATACAGTTATAGTGTTCTGTTTATATTTATCGCAGCTTTACTGGACCGTTTCGACGGGATGGTCGCTCGTAAATTAGGTCAGGAATCAGAACTCGGGAAACAACTCGATTCAATGAGTGATATTATCTCTTTCGGAGTTGCACCTGCGATTCTCATTTATATGGTTAGTCTATATCAATTTGGAACAGCTGGAATGGTCATCACCATTATATATATTGCGTGTGGAGCTTTCCGCTTGGCACGATTTAATATCATGGAAACAAATGGCTACTTTACTGGACTCCCGATTACCGCTGCTGGTACATTACTTACGCTTTCTTATTTTGGATTGTCCCAATTCGCTCCGGTCTTTTATATGTTTTTCATTCCGATATTGGCAATTCTTATGATTAGTACATTTACCTTAAAAAAAGTGTGACGACCATAATTTGTGGTCGTTTTTTTCATGGATTCGACATCATTATCATATAGTGACAAAAGACGACATGGAGGTGCACGTCATCATGAGTGGTTTACTAGCTGCCGCCCTGCAATTATGGCTGGAAGTTCCAGTTTTTCTTGGTTACTTGAAAGGGCAGGCGTTTCGGAAGCCCCTATCCCAAGAAGAAGAAGCGATATATGTCGAGCGTTGCCTAGCCGGTGAAGAAGAAGCCAAGCATCAATTAATTGAACACAATATGCGACTCGTTGCACATATCGTAAAGAAATTCCATCCGAAACACGAACAACTGGACGATTTCATTTCGATTGGTACGATTGGATTAATGAAAGCTGTCGCAAGTTACACACCAGATAAAAAAACACGCCTCGCAACATACGCTGCACGCTGTATAGAAAATGAAATCCTCATGCACTTGCGTTCCCAAAAAAAGGTACAAAAAGACGTCTCATTGTATGAACCAATCGGTACGGATAAAGATGGACATTCACTTCAAATAACGGACCTCCTACAAACTGATGAGGATACCGCCCAACAAACATTGGAACAAAAAGAACAGATGGCCCGTCTCTATCGCCACCTGGATAAATTGGAAAAACGTGAATTTGAAATTATCGAGCGCCGCTATGGCCTGCATCAATTTGAGCCGATGACACAAAAGCAGATAGCTAAGCAGTTGAATATTTCACGCAGTTACGTCTCGAGAATTGAAAAACGTGCACTGGTTAAATTGTATCAATTGTTCATACATGAAAAAAACTCTTTCGATTCACTGGACATCGAAAGAGCCTCCAATCATCATTCTACCTATTAATCTTGACCTTACAATTTGCTGATTACTTGTAAAACGATTTCCGTGGAATGCTTAGCTGCTGTCGGCAAGAATTCATCAAAGCTAATGGATGATTCTTTTCCTGCAATATCAGATAAAGCACGGATGACCACAAACGGTACATCGAATTGGTGACAGACTTGCGCAACAGCTGCTGCTTCCATTTCAGATGCCTTCATGTGAGGGAAATGTGTTCTTACGCTCTCAACGCGCTCAGGATCGTTCATGAACGAATCTCCCGTTGCAATAAGACCCGATGCAAATTGATGTTGCCCGATTTCAGTCACAGCTTCTTCAGCAAGTTTGCGTAGCTTTGCATCGGACACGAAGGCAGCAGGAAGACCGGGTACTTGTCCCATTTCATAGCCAAATGCAGTAACATCCACATCATGATGACGTACTTCATCTGAAATCACAACCGCCCCTACTTCTAGAAGCTCGTCAAAACCACCTGCTGAACCCGTGTTGATAACTGCATCCGGTTTATAGTTGTGAAGTAAGATAGTTGTAGACATTGCAGCGTTTACTTTCCCAATGCCACTTTTAAGTAAAACGACGTCATGCCCTGCATATGTACCCTCTGTATATTCACTATTTGCGATAACCGTTGTTTGTGGATTTTCGATGGCTAGGCGTAACGCCTCAACTTCTTGTTCCATCGCTCCAATGACTGCTATTTTCATATGTTTCATCCTCTTTTCCTATTTTTACCCGAAAAACACTTACCTAAAAATAATAAAAGCGGCGCCGAAAGTCAATAGGCGCCGTCCAATGTTTTCAGGGTTTCCAATTTTTCAGGTTTCCAACCTTCTTGGTCTATCCATTGTAAGTGCACACGATATTTTTCTTCTTTATCGTTTGAGGATACAACACCGATTGATTTCTGGGGTCCTCCCCCATTTTCAATGCGCCACACAATCATATTGTCACTGGACAATCCAGTAGCATACGCGAGAGCTTTCACTTTTTCATCCCAGTCGATGTGTCCCTCCGTGTAAACTGATGTATGTTCACCGGTTTGTGAGGTACCGATTGGCTCCCATGCACTATTATCAATGCTTTCCGAAACTACTTCATCTTCGGAAGGCAACGTTGTAACTGAACCATCTTCTTCAGTGGTTGATTCCGTTGACTCTTCAGTACTTTCATCCTCCGAGGCGATCTCTTCTGAACCTATTTCGTCAGAAGTCGTTTCAGGTTCTTCTACATTTTCTGTATCTTCTAATTCAGATGCCGTTTCTTCGGTTTCATTCTTCGAATTCGCTTGCTCGCTTTCGTCATCTCCGAAAAATATTATGCCAGCAGTGATGACGATGAGTACGACTACAAGTCCTATAAGTGCGTTTAATATTTTGTTCATGCGATTTGGTTTTTTGGGTCGATTACTTCTTGAGGTATATCGACGCTCTGTGTTTGTCATATGCGCACTCCCCTTTATATACAGCATAATACCATAAAATCGTTGTAGTGAATTAGACGAACATATGAAAGAAATGTTTCATTTGTGTTAACGAGGGATTTTGTGCAATCTGGACTATTATCGTTAACCGGATGACCGAAGAGGGTTTTGCCCACAGTTCATTTGCAGTAAGAAAAACCGGGCAAAGTTCGCCCGGTACTTAAGATTTAAGATCATTCAATTACGACTGCCGATTTCAAGTCGCGGTTGGACTCAAACCCGCTGCTTTATGGTCCGAAGAATAATGAGTGATGGACAATATGACTTCGTCACATCGCCCATCACTCATTTCTCAGACCATCTGGCTGCGGGTGTTCATTCGTCGCTCCCTAGAAATCTGGATGTCGTTATTAAGAACGCTTTGGGTAAAGTAAAGAAGTGACAATTTCCTTTATTTAGAGGTGCAGCCGAAGATGAAATTTCGGCTGCTGTACTTTCTTTATTATTAAAACCAGAACCACTGTTGGGTACTACTCACTTCATTGATTGTAGTGGAAGGCGGCGACTCCGGCGGGATGAGCGGGTCAGGTGAGACCCCGCAGGCGCTTGCGACGAGGAGG
>Ga0209013_10001998_pt1 | contig 18690 bp, 17 predicted proteins | sample Cruoilmetagenom2_FD_187291 | JGI IMG/M metagenome (GOLD analysis project Ga0209013, IMG submission 187291) | Oil polluted marine microbial communities from Coal Oil Point, Santa Barbara, California, USA - Sample 2 (SPAdes) (version 2) | ecosystem: Environmental > Aquatic > Marine > Oil seeps ...
TAATACAGGATAAATGACAATGAATAAACAGACACTATCAAGTGCTTTGGAAGAATCCTTTTTGAGGTTTAAAGATCAAACAGCCATCAGATTCGACGGGAATACCTTTACCTACTCAGACCTGGATAAAATAACCGGAAAGTTAGCCGGAGAATTAGTAAGCGAAGGACTTAAACCAGGTGATCGAGTTGCTGTCAGGCTGCCCAAAGGCATGGCGGTCGTTATTGTTCATCTTGCGTGCCTACGTTCAGGAATTGTGACTTTACCTTTAAACCCTCTTTATTCTGAGGAAGAATTAAAATATTTTCTTTCTGATTCCCGGGCGAGAGGTATTGTTGCTGAAGTAGGTGAAAAGTCATTTATTGAATCGTTACAGCACGATTTGCAGGAACTGGAATTCATCCATTACGTCGATCATTCCGGGAGGGAGTGGATAGAACAGGATTTTAAAAATGATCGTTCTATTTCACGGCATGCGGTCAGGCCTGATGACGGCGCGATAATGTTCTATACCTCCGGAACTACAGGTCCGCCCAAGGGGTGCATAATGGCGCAAAAAAACTGCATAGTTAACCTGACTGCTATTTCTCAAGCATGGGGAATAACGGACAAAGATCGCTTAATGCATGTGCTCCCCTTAAACCATGCGCATGGCCTTTATGTTGCTCTATTTGGAAGCCTTTTGAAAGGCTGTTTTGTATTTATGAAAGAGTCTTTTGATGCAGAGGAGGTGTTGCAGGACATAGGTGATCATAAACTGAGTCTTTTTATGGGCGTCCCTACTCATTACAATCGTTTTCTAAGGATAAAGGAAGCAAATCGATTTTCTCTCGATTCAATGCGTCTTTTTATTTCCGGGTCGGCCCCCTTATCTCAAGAGACCTTCACCGATTTTAAAGAGACCTTCGGATATGAAGTCCTGGAGCGATATGGAATGACCGAGATAGGTATTCACATATCTAATCCGTTAAACGGGGGACGGCTTCCCGGTAAAGTCGGCTTTCCACTACCCGGCGCGGAGGCAAGAGTTGTTGATATCGGGACTGGCGATATCCTCGGTCCGGGCAAAACAGGGGAATTGCAGGTCAGAGGTCCAAATGTTTTTTCCGGCTATTGGAGGAAACCCGAAGAGACTGAAAAGTGCTTTTCGAGCGACGGGTGGTTTAAAACAGGAGATCTGGCTGAATCCAATGAAGATGGATATTTCAGTATCGTAGGAAGGCTGAAAGATCTGATAATTTCGGGCGGACTCAACATCTCGCCTCTGGAAGTGGAAAGTGTAATTAATAGTCATCCTGCAGTATCGGAATCTGCCGTAATCGGGGTGCCGGACAGGGATTTCGGAGAGAAGGTGGTGGCATATATTGTTTTAAATGAAAACTGTAAAGCACCTTCTCTGGAAGAGATACAGGCTGTTTGCAAACAACATCTGTCCAGTTTTAAAAAGCCAAAGGAGATATACCCTATTGAAAAACTTCCACGAAATGCCATGGGGAAGATACTGAAGCAACAATTACGAATGGGGTATTCCGGATGAGATGCAATTATTTTTTGTATTCACAGGGGGAAAGACATAAATCATGTTAGCCGGAAAAGTGCATATTCTTCGTGGCGGATTTATTGACATTGACAGGTCAATATTCTTAACGGGAACGGACATTGGCAAAAAGATAAAGGCACCTGTGTGCTCATTTGTTATTATGCACGAAGAAGGACCGATTCTCGTGGATGCAGGCCTGAATCCTGATGGATTAACTGATCCGGAGCACGCCTGGGGGCCACGAGCCAGATTAATAAAACCTGAACTTACTGAAGCCGATGATGTTCGAAATCGGCTGAAAGAGCTTGGGCTGGATGTATCTGATATAAAGATGGTCATTCTAACCCACCTTCATTGGGATCATACCGGAGGACTCCGTTTTTTTACGCATTGTCCCGTGATTGTTCAAAAGGCGGAGTACCGTTTTGCTTTTAATCCCGATTCTTTCGTGTCTTCCCAGTATATGCGCAATCACTTTGACTTCCCTGTTAATTATCAACTCATTGAAGGAGATCGTATCATTGTCCCCGGCATATCTGTGATTAAGACGTCAGGCCATACACCGGGGCATCAATCAATACTAATAAAGCCCGATAATGGTAACTCCTATATTTTATCCGGCGATGCAATGTGCTTAAAGGACAACCTCACCCTCAAGATACCTTCGAGTAATAACTGGAACAACCGGCAGGCAATGGAAAGCATTCATCGACTCGGGCATTTATCCGAATTATTGAAGGCTGAGATCATTTCTTCTCATGATACGAGCACATGGGAATGTCTGATTGAGTCATTGTAGGTAAATATTCAAGGCCCGGAAGGAAAAAAAGACCATTATGATATTAGAGGCAAAAAGTATATCAAAGAATTTTGGAGGGTTGCAGGCAATTTCAAAGGTTGATTTTGCCGTTGAAGAGGGGGAAATCAGGGGTCTGATTGGGCCAAATGGGGCAGGTAAAACAACCTTTTTTAATCTTGTTAGTGGATATCACAAGCCTTCATCCGGGGATATAATACTTGCCGGCGAAAATATTAACAAATTTAAGCCCAATCAGATAGCCAAACTTGGTCTGGTAAGAACATTTCAAGAAACTACACTGTTTCACGAGATGACCGTGCAAGAGAACGTCTCCCTTGGATTCCATCTTCAAATAAAGTCTACGATTTTATCGACCCTTCTTCATACCTCGTCCTATTTGAGGGAGCAAGAAAAAATATCTGAAAAAGCAACGGACTTGCTGGAATTTATGGGAATTGGGGATCTTAAAGATGAAGTGGCTAAAAATTTACCTCACGGGCATCAGCGGGCATTGGCTATTGCCATAGGTTTGGCAGCAAAACCCAAAGTTCTGTTGTTGGATGAGCCGGTTACAGGCATGAACCCGAAAGAGACCGCCGTTATGGTTGAACGGATCCGGAAAATCAGGGATGAGATGGGCATTACAATCGTTCTCGTTGAACACGACATGAAGGCTGTTATAGGACTGTCTGACCGGTTAACCGTACTGAGTTACGGGAAAAAGATAGCTGAAGGATCTCCTCAGGAGGTAGTTCAAAACAAGGAAGTGATCACGGCTTATCTCGGAACTGAGGAGGATTAATATGTTTTTCGAGATCAGAAATTTGAGGGTTAATTATGAGAAGGTGGAAGCGATAAAAGGCATCTCCATGGGCCTGGAAAAGGGCATGATGGCATGTATCATTGGTGCCAACGGAGCAGGTAAAACAAGTATTCTGAGGACCATATCGGCGCTAAAGAAGGCTGCCGGCGGAGAAATTTTTTTCCAGGGAAAAAGGATAGACACCATGCGAACTCATGGAATAGTAAAAATGGGGATATCGCATGTTCCTGAGGGACGACATGTATTCCCTGAAATGTCAGTCATGGATAATCTGCTAATTGGCGCTTATTTAAGAAAAGATAAACAGAATATTAACAAGGAACTGGATAAGATATTTGACGATTTTCCAATACTCAAACAAAGACAAAAACAACATGGCGGCAGCTTGAGCGGCGGCGAACAGCAGATGCTGACAATGGCAAGAGCCCTTATGAATAAACCAAGGATGCTTTTATTAGATGAGCCTACTCTTGGTTTGTCTCCTCTCATGGTAAAGGAGGTTTCTAAAATTATACAACAGTTTAATGCAAATGGCGTGAGCATTATCCTTGTAGAACAAAATTCCCGAGTGGCGCTTAAGATATCACAGAATGGTTATGTACTTGAAACCGGAAGTATTGTTTTACAGGGCAAATCTGCGGATTTAATCAATGATGACCATGTTAAAGAGGCATATCTTGGTGCATAAAGGGAGAAAGGGGGTGGACGGAGCATAAACGATGAATACTATTTGGAGAACGGCCTGATTTTCAGGCAAGGTATCTGTTGACTGAACTAACGGCAATGCAGGAAAAGGAGACGAATGAAATGAAAAAAGTAATTTGTATATTTACGGGGCTGTTGATTGTGGCCATGTTTGGAGGTTTTGGCCCGGGATCGGCATTTGGTGAAACATTGGTGATTGGAGGTGACGCACCACTTTCAGGGCCTGCCGCTTCATGGGGCATCGGACAGGCCAGGGGCGTACAGATGGCAATGGATGAGATCAACGCCAAAGGTGGATTAAATATCAAAGGGAAAAAGTATACTCTTAAGTTGGTTTCCTATGATAATAAGGCCCAGGCGAATGAAGCCGCGTCAATTGCCAACAAGCTTATCTATTCGGAAAAAGTCAAATATATAATGGTCGCTGCTGTTGGGGCAACCGGACGCGCTATTCAAACGGTAACTGTCCGAAACAATGTTTTCTTTTCTTTCTCATGTTGGGGCAAGATGCTGTTGGGTCCAAAAAAGCCTTTGAATTTTAGGTTCGGGTTTTCGCCTTATGAAATGTCCGATGCCTACGTTCAGGCGGTCAAGAAGATATACCCCAATGCTAAAACAATCGCAACGATTTCTCCTAATGATACGAGTGGATGGGATGGGGCCAAGGGAGATATCAGAGCGGCCAAAAAATTAGGGATAAAATGCGTTGCCGAGGAATATTATGAAAGGGATCAAACGGATTTCCATGCAACTCTAACCAGGATACTTTCCAAAAAACCGGATATCCTGGATTTGGCGACATCCCCCATGTCCACCGGTGGTGTTATACTTAAACAAGCATACGAAATGGGCTACAAGGGGCCTAAGGCATGGAATGCATGCAGTATGGCTTCAGTGGCCATAAAAATTGCGGGGAAAGAAGCGGCGGAGGACCTTTTCCTTTGCGTTAACTGGAACTACCTTTCGCCCAAATTTACCCTTCCTGCTCTCAGGGAAGCCATCAAGAAATATGAGGATAAATACAAGGAGGATTGGGATTACTATGGCATATGTGCATACGCAGGGGCGCAAATCGTATTTTCCAATATGCAAAAGATACATAGCATAGATCCTGCCAAGGTAGCTAAAGCTATGGTTGCAAATCAGCCCTATGATACGTTCCTTGGGCCGGTGGTTTTTGGAAACGCAGAAGTATATGGCGTTCCTCATGCCATGCTTCATCCTTTAGTGCTGAGTCGGGTCCATAATGGGCAATTGGAAAACATGTCATTTGGATTGCATCCGGATCTGGCAAAAGTAGTCGGTGACTGGAAGTTTCCACAATAAGTCCGTGCACATAAAGTAATTTCATACGGCAATAAACCCCCTTTCAATAGGATGGCAGAAAATGGGAACACAAGAAATACTTGCAATTTTACTTAATAGTCTGATGTTGGGGATGCTATATATACTGATAGCAATGGGGTTGACTCTGGTCTATAGCATTCTCGAGATTGTGAATTTTGCGCATGGTGAGTTTTACATGCTCGGAGGGTTTACATCATATGTATTTTTTTCCCAGTTGCATGTTAATTACTTCCTTACCATGCTACTGGCATTCGTGTTGATTGGGGGATTTGCCGTAATTATAGAGAAATTGATTTTCAAGAGATACAGGGAGCAGATTCTACCTGCCTTCATGGTCTCCCTGGGACTGGTTTGGATCCTCAGTGAATCCATGCGTCTCATCTTTGGAAATTGGGACAAATCAGTGCCGGTAGCCTTTCCCGGTATAATTAAAATTGGTGGTTTATCTTTCTCTGTGGAGCGTCTGATAGTAACAATTATGGGGGCGATTTTAATTGCGTTACTTTACATTTTTATCAGGTTTACAAAAACGGGACGGGCAATGCGGGCTATTACACAGGATAAAGATGCAGCTCTTCTTCAAGGAGTTAACATTGATTTCATATGCTCCATAGCATTTGGCGTCGGCTGTGGGCTTGCGGCAATAGCAGGGGTACTGTTGGGCTCAGTTTTTTATGTGAGTTCCACTATGGGAGCGCCTGTTATTATGAAGTCTTTTATCATTATTATTCTCGGTGGCTTAGGAAGCATTCCGGGATGTCTTCTTGGCGGACTGATCCTGGGCTTTATTGACAATTTTGCCAGTGTTTTCCTTACTGTACCGAAAGTAACCATTATTACTTTCGCGATGATTTTTGTGTTATTAATCTTTAGACCACGAGGATTGTTGGGACATGAATAATATAGTTTTGAGAAAGCCTTTCCCTCATTTATTCTTTATAGCGGTTGCCCTCGTTTTTCCGTTTGTATATCCTTCTGAATATGCAAAGCACGTCTTTGCCCTGATTTTCATAAAAATAATTCTCTGCATGAGTTTGCGGCAAATGCTGCTGACCGGACTGTTAAATCTGTCAATTGTTTCATTTATGGCAATCGGCGCATATTTTACAGCGGTATTGGGGACTACCCTCGGGATGTCATTCTGGATTGTAATGCCTCTTTCAGGTTTGACCTGTTCTCTCATCGGTTTATTCTTTGCCTTTCCGGTTTTGAGGTTAAAAGGTGCCTATTTCTTTATCGGGACAATTTGCTTTGCTGTTTGCGTACAGACATTCTTTTCTAATTTCTATGTAGAAACTTTTGCTGGTGTACCGGGTTTTACACCTATAGATGTGCCACACATAAAATTGCCGGGTTTTGAGTTAGATTTCATGTCCCATCTTTCTTACTACTATTTGACCTTTATTATCATGTTATTATCAATTGTGATATTCTACAGGTTAGAGAACTCGCGTTTTGGCCAGTACTGGAAGGCAATTAGTTTTGCTGACAGGCTTATAGAGACTGTTGGCGTGGATTTACTTAAATCCAAGATACTTAATTTCACCATTTCCTGTTTTTTCGCGGGTATCGCGGGCAGCCTTTTCGCACCGTTAATCGGCATTATTACACCTCATGATTTTGATCTACTGTTTATGTTTATCCTGGTAATGTTTATCGTTGTCGGGGGTACAGATTCTTTTTGGGGCCCAATAACAGGTGTAATCGCCATTTCAATTCTTGCTGAACTTCTCAGGGATTTCGGTCAGTATGAGACAATAGGTTATGGGTTTATTCTTGTTTTGGCCCTGATCTTCATGCCCAAAGGAATTTGTGGCCTTATAGAACGTTTTATCAGTTCAAAAAAAGAGGTAATAAAAACGCCCAACTAAATCTAAGGGAAGATGAATTCGTTTTGCCGTAAACAACAGTCTCGATTTCGCTTAGCTTTAGGTTTAACAATCTTATATCTTGTAAGCCATTAAATGACGAAGGAGTCATTCCGGCAACAAAAGAAAAGGCATCAACATTTCATAGAAGATGCTAAGATTTGCAAAAAGTTAAAGTATTGCAAAATGGAAACGAATAGATAATGAAATGAAAGGAGTTGTATCATGGCATTGATGACCGGACAACAATATAAAGACAGCATAAAGGATATGAAGGTAAATCTCTATATCTTCGGTGAGAAAGTGGAAGACCAGTTGGAACACCCTATTACTGCACCGGCAATTGAGGCTGTGGCCCTGACCTATGACCTCGCAAATGACCCTGACTATCAGGAAAGAATAACTGCTAAGTCGCATATAACAGGTGATCGTGTAAATTATTTTACACATCTTTATCAAGGTCCTGATGATTTTGCAAAACGCCTGGATCTTATGCGGGATCTTGCCCGCCGGCATGGCATGTGCGCAGGTGCCCGTTGTGTTTCAGGAAACATCGCAAATGGTCTGGATTCGGTCACCTTCGAAATGGACAAAAAATTGGGCACTAATTATCACGAAAGATTTCGGACCTATTGGGAAATGGTACAGCGTGAAGACCTTTCCGTAGGTGGTTATATCACAGATCCAAAAGGTGACAGAAGCAAGAGGCCCGGCCAACAGCCCAATAAAGATGCCTATATCCGTGTCGTTGAGGAAAAGAAGGACGGAATTGTTGTGCGTGGGGCTAAAGTCCTTATTTCCGGGGCATCAATCGCACATGAGGCGTTAGTTATGCCTACCCGTGGGTTGAGGGAGGATGAAAAGGAATACGCGGTCGCGTTTTCCGTACCTACGGATACAAAAGGCTTAACCCTTCTTCATCAGCTTCCGACACCTGATTTTCGTCGGCTCACCGCGGGAGCCAAAGGGATGGATTTCGGCAATGAGCGTTATGGAGTTTATAACCTTTGTCAGATATTTTTTGATGATGTCTTTGTTCCCTGGGACAGAGTTTTCATGTGCGGTGAGTCTGAATTTACCGGTTCACTTGTCGGCAGGGTTTCGCCTACATTCCGATGCGTTACCTCTGCATGTAAGTGTGGACATCGTGACCTGCTGCTTGGTGGATCTGCGGTTATAGCGGATTACAACGGCGTGGGTAAGGCCGGACATATCCGTGAGAAGCTTTCGGAGATGAGCTTTGAGAGTGAACTTTCTTATGGTTGTCTTCTGGGAGCTACACAAAGAGGTTATGTGACCGAGTCTGGAAATTTTTTCCCTGATTCTCTATATGCAAATGTGGGAAAATACCAGGCAAGCAAGGCGCTCTGGTTTTGTGCACGCATGGGGGTGGACATATCCGGGGGTTTAGTGATGAGCATGCATACGGAAAAGGACATGGAGCATCCGGTTTTAGGCCCTCTTATCAATAAATACTTCCAGGCCAATCCGGATGTATCGACGGAAAAGAGAATGAAGATGATGCGGTTGATGGAATATCTCACGGGAATTGGAAATATCCTGGTTGCCGAATCATCCCAGGGTGGAGCGCCTACCGCGAATCAGCAGTTGGTTGTCAATGCTGAGATGAAAAAGGTGATTGAGGAGGCCAAGATCAGGGTACTTGAACTGGCCGGAATTGAGGGATAATACGTTCTGGAGGGTATCTGAATATGTTTAAAAAAATAGACCATATAGCCATTGCAGTCAAGGATATTGAATCGGCAATATTGTTTTTCAAAGAAAGGTACGGCTTAGAGACTACTTCTCAGGATACGGTGGGAGATACTAAGGCCGCTTTTTTACCTATCGGAGATACACGTTTAGAACTTGTCCAGGCCGTAACACCTGAGGGTGTAATAGCAAAACATATCGAAAAAAAAGGCGAAGGGATCCATCATATTGCCTTTGAAGTGGAAGATGTAGGTTCCAGCCTGGAGAAAGTAAAATCAGATGGAGTGGCATGTATTGACAAAGTGCCTCGCAAAGGCGCTCACGACTCTATGGTTGCATTCCTTCATCCAAAGAGTAATTATGGGATATTGGTTGAATTAGTGCAACATCAGAAAAAAGAGTAATGCTATATCGGAATGTGTTCACTCCAAATACATAATCAAGAAGAGCCGGTTTCAAAATGTCCAATTTTGTTCGAGGTCAAGAAAGGTGAAAATTTTAACCACAGGAATATGGTTGGATATTTTGAGGATCAAAATTTTCGCCTGCCGCAGAGATCGGGCAAAAGGGGGCGTTTTGAAACTGGCTCAAGAAGGTCCTGAATAATGTGATAGCATAGGTTTATGACAATGGATCTCGGGCTAAAAAATAAAGTGGTCATGATTTCAGGGGCCAGTAAAGGCATTGGAAAGGCTATTGCCAAGGCTCTGGCAAGTGAGGGGGCCAACCTGAGTATTTGTGCCAGGAATGAGGATCTCTTGATCAAAACAGCTTGTGAACTCCAAGAGGATATGGGGATTACTGTATTGCCGGTTGTCGCCGATTTGACGCAGTTGAATGATGTTAAAAAATTTGTTTCTACAACGGTTGATAAATTTGGTCTGGTTGATATTCTGGTAAATAATGCGGGCAGTGCTCCTGCCGGGGAATTCTTAAAGATAAAAGATGAAGAATGGACTAATGCGTGGACCCTGAAATTCTTGGGGTATGTTCGTTTATCTCGTGAGGTCTTTCCACACATGCGGATCCGAAAATATGGATGTATTATTAATATTATCGGAAATGCAGGCAAACAACCAATGAAAAACTATATGGCAGGGGGGCATATCAATGCCGCATTGCTGAATTTCACAAGAATGCTGGCAGATGAAGGAAAGGAATATGGTATCAGGGTAAACGGTATTTCGCCCGGCCCGACCAAAACAGCGAGATGGAATGATCTGGTCCTTAAGATGTCGGAAGCGGCCGGCAAAGATCCTGTTGAATGGGAAAAAGAATTTTTGATGAAATTTCCATTGAGACGTCTTGCAGAGCCCGATGAAATTGCAAATCTGGCGGCATTCCTGGCCTCCGACAAGGCATGTTATGTGCATGGCACAGTAGTAACGATAGACGGCGGCTTGACAAAGTGCATTTAAATAAAAGAGTCTCTGTCCTGGCTGTTAATATGGGGTTTTATGCTCGAAATTCTAATAATGAATGTCATCTCCTCTAAATTTTTACAGTGCGGATCAACAGTGCATGGATAACGAAGGCAAAAAAGTCGGTTTTATTGGCCTTGGGGCCATGGGTTTTGGTATGGCCTGCAACGTTGTCAAATCCGGGTTTTCTACAACCGTTTACGATATAGATGAGAAAAAAATCCGTGCAGTTGCGGATACGGGCGCTATAGCCTCTGAATCGATAAAATCTCTTGGCCGCAATAGCGATGTAGTAATAACCATGCTTCCCGATGAAGGCACTGTAGAAAAGGTGTATCTTGGCGAGGGTTTCCTTGGGGGAGCGGTTAAGAACGGCAGCATCCTGATTGATATGGGGACAACCTCAACGGGGCTTCTTGATAAAATAAGTAGACAGTATGAAAACAAGGAGATAAAGCTGTTGGGAGCGCCTGTAAGCGGAGGGGCCATAGGCGCCACGGAGGCCACGCTTACTATAATGGTCGGTGGTGACAGGGATGCTTTTGACAAATGCCAGGGTATTTTACAGACAATGGGGAAGAAAGTGGCCTATGCAGGGGCCCTGGGGTCTGCAACCGTAGTCAAACTGGTGAATAACCTTCTTCTTTTCGTAAAATGTGCGGCCATTGCCGAAGGTTTTGTCCTGGGAGTCAAAGCCGGTGTATCCACCGATGTCCTTTACGATCTTATTTCATCCAGCAGCGGAACAGACTGGGCACTTGAGACAATATTTTCCAGGTACGCCTTTTGCGGCAAATTTACACCGCCCAGTTTTGCACTGGCTGGAGTGCTTAAAGACCTAGGCCTTGCGCGAAAAATGGCAAGAGAATTAAATGTTCCCACCGTGCTGGCGGACCTTAGCTATCAGCTATTTGAAAAGGCGGTTGATTCCGGAAAAGGTGACATGGATTTTTCCGCTATTATATCTGTTCTTGAAGAGGAAGCAGGGGTGAAAGTCCGGTTTGGTGATCTAAAATAAGCGAATTCTCAGAGTTGATTTCTACTGTCCGAAAAATGAAAAAGGACTTTTTTCTTGTCAAGAGGTTGAATTTATATCATAAGAGACTGAATCGTTTTATGTTAGTGAACCCGTTGAAAGGAGACAAAAGAGAACAATGAGCACGGACAGTCCCCTAAAAGACAAAATTATCCTGGTGGTCGATGATGAACCGGATATCCTTGAAACCGTGGCGGAAGAGTTCGACATGTGCCTGCTCCACAAGGCCGATAATTATAATACTGCCATTCAATACCTGATTAGTTACACCTATGATATTGTTATCCTTGATATTATGGGTGTCAATGGTTTTGAACTTTTGAAAACCTCTGTCGAAAGAGGATTCCCCACGGTTATGCTGACAGCCCACGCTTTGACGCCGGATGCCTTGAAGAAATCGATAAAACTGGGAGCTGTTACATTCCTGCCCAAGGACAAAATGCCGGAACTCAGATCCTACCTGGAAGATGTGGTTTTAGGGGAAGGTAAACCGATCTGGCAGAAGCTTTTCGATAAAATGGGCGAATACTTCAACAAGCGGTTTGGCCCCGATTGGAAAGAAAAGGACAAATTTTTTAAAGAATTTGAAGAAGATCTAAAACAAAACTCGCAATAATCAACCCGCGCTCAACAATCAAGAACCCTTGAATAGATCAGGGAGGCTTAATCTGCCGGGAGGAATTATTTCTGCTTTTCCATTTCCCGCTCATCCGAAACTCTGGGACCTTCTTCAAGGCGGTCACTGAAAACTATTTCGTCGAAATTAAGAAGTGTAGCCTTCCTGAGGGCTTGGCGAAGGTCTTGTGTTTTTGACCGTGTCCCTGATGTATCTCTCAGGGTCAAGGTCAGTCTGTCGGCCCCTTTTTCTGAACGGATTGTAAGACTGAAAGCGGTTCCTATCCCGTGCTCCTCTATAATGGTTTTGATCTGGGACGGATAGAGTTTGACTCCCTTTACCTTGAGCATCTCGTCTGTTCGACCTGAGATACCCCTGGGTATTGTCATGTACCTGCCGCATTTGCAGGGAGTTTCCACCAGTTCTGCAAGATCACCCGTTCTGTATCGAAGGAGCGGCTGGGCCTCCTTTTTCATATGTGTCAGCACCAGTTCGCCAATGTGCCCGTTTTCAAGTGTCTTTCCTGTTTCGGGATCGATGATCTCGGCATAAACAAATTCATCCATGATGTGAAGCCCTGTTTCCATGGCGCAGTTGCGGGCAATGGGAATACATTCGCTCATGCTGTATGAGTCGATGATAACCAGTCCCTGGCCCAATGCCTGACGGATCCTGTCCTTATAGCCCGGCACTGAGGTCAAGGGCTCACCGCCGGCAAACAGAATCCTGATCCTGTTCATGCCCGAGGAGGCAAGTTTAAGGGCAAAGCTCGGGTTGGCCACGAGCACGGTAACATTATGCCGGTTGATGATATCCACTGCCCTGGATGTCTCGCCGGGCCCTAAGGGTATTACCTTTGCGCCATAAGTCTCAATCTGGCCCTGGTAGAACAGCCCTGCAATGAAGAGGTGGTAGCCAAAGGTAACGGCGCAGACATCGTTGCGAGTAACCCCTGCTGCCTCCAGAGATCGATGGCAGACCTGGTGCATAAATTTAAGGTCATTGGCAGTGTGAAAGATGGGCAACAGATGGTCTCCGGAAGGTGTAAGGTTTATTCGAACCACACCGGGGGGAAAGAAAGAACCATAAGGGGGGTTGTTCCGGTCCATCTCTTTCACAAATTCCCCATGTGTGGTAAACGGGACACCTTCAAAGTCTTTTAAAGAGAGGATGTCCCGGGGGCTAATGCCTGCCCTGTCCATTTTTTTACGATAAAAATCAAGTGTATATAGATAGCCGAGCTGTTTTTTGAGAACTTCAGGCAGTTTCTTTTCATCCATTAGTCTCCCTCTTTTTCAATAATACCAAGGCTGTCGCCTCTCTGGCAGCACAGTTCAATTTTTTCGGCCAGTTCTTCCGGGACGACCCCCGGCATTTCATGGTTGGGTCCCTCCATCACTCTGATCAGCTTGTCCAGTATAGCCTTTCGATCAATTGGCGTCTCCATAAGGGCATTTTCGATCTCATGCACGGGAGAGGACGGCCGGAGAGGGCTGGCGTGAATAGATCCGGTAATAATTATGCGCCATATTCTGCTGCCCTTTATGAAACATATGATCCTTATCAACGGTCCACCGGAGATCTTGTACACTAATTGTCTGCGTTGAATCCCGTCAGGAAGTGGATCAAGACGTTTTTCGGATCGGTCCATAAGAAATTCCTCAGAGGTATATTCATCCTCGAATTTCTTGAAATAATCCAGTTCTTGCCGGCACAGGTCTCCCTGACTCAGCTCCACGCCGAATGTCTTTTCCGTCTGTGTAACATATACCTGTTTGACTTCCCGTATCTCCACTTTCCTGCCCACGATGTTATCCAGACATGTGACCCTTTCCTGAATGCTTTTTGCCTGCTTATCACGGAATTTTTCCGGGGGTGGGGTGATGATTGATGCCATCAGGTCGAGATCGGGACGGTGTATCTGAATGCCTGAGCCCATCTGAATGGCCTGATTGTCATAGAAGCAGGATGAGGGGCCGATCTTACGCCAAATACCATCTGTATCTCTGGCTTCCAGGTCATTTAATGGCCTGAACCTAACCTCAATGTCAAAGCGTTCGCTCAGGCCGCGCGCAATGCCTGAAAGCGTTTTGGCAAACATTTCCTCCACTGTGGATGGTATACCGTGGCTGCCCCTTACTGCATGGATAAAGGCAAAGATATATCCCGTATCCCCAAAAATAGGACCCCCGCTCGAAATAACACGGTAGACCGGTATGTCTCTCTGCCTGCAGAATTTAAGGTTAATGTCCTTGTCTGGGTCATTGAAAAAATTGAGGATAACGCTGGGCCTGGGAAAGCTACAGAAGCTCAATGTGTCGGGTACAATACCTTCGCTTACAGCCTTCAACAGGGTGGGCCGGAATACTGCCGTCCGGGCATACGTCAGCCAATCCACCTCAAGAAAGCGCCATCTCTGTTTGGTATGCTGATCCACTGTTGCCACCGATTGTCATGTTGTTTTGATTTAGTGTTTAAACATCTCTTTCTTGCATAGATTTTTTTACTTCCCGGGAAAGACGATTTTTTGCAAAAAATCCGTCAGGTTCTCCATTTTTTCAAAATTCGAAATGACCTGCCAGGTTTCTTCCATGTCCTCCGGGGTCAAAACCCTTTTTGTGTACTTGCGGTAAAGGTCCTTGAACTGGTCCTGGGTCAGCGGGAACTGCGGCCCGCCCAGGGCCTGTTCCTTTTCATTAACAACCTGTTTCCCGTTTTTCAACGAGACTCTTATACTGGCCACGCCACTCATGAATTCGGAGGGCCACTCAGGGTGGTTGGTTACCGATACTTTTGGCCATGCATCCCGGAATCGATTGTCAGACAGTTTTTCAGGAGTAAAGTGATGACTGTCAATGTCACCATCAAGCATTAATGCTGCCATTATATGTTGAAAACTGAACCTGGCGTCCTCGGTATCCTTTGGTTGCGGACGATTGCACGTATAGTCCACCGGTCCCACGTCAATCTCCACCCGTTCTATGTCCTCATAAGATATTTTGTGTTCAGCCAGGATGTCGAGCATCATGTCTATATGACGATGAGTCAGGAAACAGCAGGGATATTTTTTGACCCATATTTCGTGTACTCGCCAGTCGGAGCTGCCAAGACCCTGCACGATTTTTTGGGTATCTATTTCATGCTCGTGCCCTGCATAGAGGTCGAGCAGCCATTTCTCGAGGTTCGGGTTTCCGGTCATATCTTTTTGGGCGAATAAGGCGGCCATCAGCCCATCCTTGCACGCGCCGGCAGATTCGATGTAGTGGGCATCAGTACCAAAGTTGATAATAAAACCGCTTGCCCTTCCCATGGCGATCCCCATAGCCCGTTTCAGTTGTTCGGGATTGAGTTTAAGGGCCTTTCCCGCAGTAACTGTTGCACCAATAACCCCATAGAAAGGAAGATCGGTATAACCTTTAAAAGACAGGGGAAACATGCCTACCCTATTCATAATCTCCAGACCCAGGGCCGAGGCGGTGATGATCTCTTTGCCGGTAAGCCCGAGTTTTTCGGCCATGGGGAATATTACAGGAAAGATGGTAATATCGCTGGTGGCTGATGGAAATTGGTCATCTTCCAGTTCTGCGGCATGCGAAGTTATGCCGTTTACAAAGACCGCGTCATCAAGCCCGCAGCGAAACCCTGCCCCAATCACCCCGACCTCTGCCGGACCCTGCTTCGACTTGACATAATCTGCGCTTTTAATCCCTGCCAGCGTGGTAGAACCGGTAAGCATGGCTGCTATTATTTTTGAAGAGAGATGCTTTACAAAAGAAACCGTGTCCTCCGGGATATCATCAAAGGTTGTTTCGGTTACGAATTCGGCGATTTGATCCTCTATGGCCATAATATTTCCCTCCGTATAATATGAGTATTTGGTAATAAACTAAGAATGATATATTTATCGCTCTTAAGGCCTCTATTGTACAATAATTATATTAACAGCAATTATCATGCCACGAAAAATTTGCAATAATTATCAAAGGGTTAAATTATTTATGCCCTTTGGATTAATTTTCGCGTACATTAATTGTATACTTTATAGACGAGGCATCCATATTCTCAGATCAACGCCTTTTTCAAAGATAAGACCTGGTGCCCGTGTCAACTTTGTGAAATGCTGCTGGAAACAATGAAGTATGGGCCAAAACGGTCCGTATATAAGAAAAACAGATTTTGTTAAGATGGAGGTATTACAAAGTCCTTTATTATAGATGTATACCAAGTAAACAATCAATTGGGGTACATCTCTTCTTCTATCTCTTCTACCCCAAAATTACCAATAAAAAAACGCATTTATGCCTTATGGCATGTATATTGCTAAAAATATTATTAAAACTTTTCGAGAGCACACGCAAAATTGCATTGAAACTGCGAGAGGTAATTTGAAATGGATTGTACTATTCCTGAAGATCTCAAGATGATGCAGGAGATAATAAGAAGGTTTGTGGCAAAGGATCTTTAGCAAATTTCGCGACAGGTAGAAGAAGATGGGGTTATCCCTGAGGGAATCGTTCAAATGATGCGATAATTGGGACTTTTCCTCCTTACCACCCCTGAAGAATACGGAGATTTGGGGCTGGGTACCTTGGGGAAGATCCTTGTATATGATATGAAGAGTTGACCAAGACTAACGTCTGCTTTAAATCCCGGGTTGGTACGAGCTACGGCATAGGTTCCATGGACATCCTCAGGGAGGGAACAGAAGAGCAGCGGAATGGGCTATATGAGAAAGAGCTGCCTGTGGAGATGTTTTACCGTGATGTGCGTCTCTATCGGATATTTGAAGGAATTAGTGAGATACAGAGGGTAGTTATTGCAAAAAATCTTTTGAAGTAATAACGATTGAAAGGCATTAAAGTGAAATAGGAGAGAGCAAATGAATATTGATAAGGTTTTTATCGTTGGCGCCGGTTTAATGGGCAGCGGCATAGCGCAGGTGTGTGCCCAGTCCGGCATTGAGGTTGTTCTAAATGACGTTAAACCGGAGTCTGTGAATGAGGGTCTAAAGAACATTGAGTGGTCAGTGGGAAAATTTATTGAGAAAGGGAAGCTTTCCGAAACTAAGGAGACTATCCTGGCTCGAATTAAAAAGGCTACCGATTTGTCACAGGCTGGTGATGCTGATCTGTCCATTGAAGCTGTATTTGAAAATCTGGACCTGAAGCAGGAGATATTCAGGAAACTGGATGAGGCCTGCAAACCGGACGCTGTGTTAGCCAGCAATACCTCTGCCATACCCATCACAGAACTTGCCGCTGTAACCGAACGTCCTGACAAAGTGTTAGGCCTTCATTTCTTTAACCCTGTTCCAATGATGCAGGCAGTGGAGGTTATAAAGGGTGTCAGCACTTCGGAAGAGACTATGCTGGCCGGTCTGGATTTTATCAGGAGATTAAGAAAGGAACCCATACGTGTAGAAAGTGACGTGCCTGGATTTTTGTTAAACCGGATCAATCTCATAAGCTATGTTGAGGCGATTCGTCTATTTGAGCAGGGTATCGCGTCTGTTGAAGACATTGATAAAGGATTCAGGCTCGCTTTTGGAAGAAAAATGGGACCATTTGAGACCGGTGACATGGTTGGATTGGATATATCTTACGGGGGTCTAAGAGCAATATATGAAGAAAGCAAAGATATTCGTTATTATCCTCCACAGTTGCTAAGACGTAAAGTAAAGGCAGGTGAGTTAGGACGTAAGACCGGCAGGGGATGGTATGAATATAATGATACAGGAACACAAAAGAGGGATTAAATGGGCCAGGGGCTTGCACATTATGAAATCAGCGATTGGGTCGCTATAGTCACCATTGACCATCCACCCATGAACGCCTTAGATGTGGCCACCAAGGAGGATATCGGCGAGATATTCATGGAATTGAATGATCGTCGGGACGAGATCAGGGCAGTGATATTACGGGGCGCAGGAGAAAAGGCATTTGCGGCTGGCGCGGACATAAAAACATTTCTGGAATTGAGGCCTGACTCTGCCAAGCGCCGGCTAACCAGGAGTCACCAGATTTATTCTATAGTGGAAAACTTTGAATGGCCGGTTATTGCCGCTATCCATGGCTTCTGTCTGGGGGCCGGCCTGGAATTAGCGCTTTGTTGTGACATTCGTTATGCAGAAGAAACGGCGAAACTGGGTTTTCCCGAGGTCAAGCTTTCTGTCTTCCCGGGAAATGGCGGGACCAGGCGCGCCCTTTATCAGGCCCCTTTGGGCAGGATCAAAGAGTTGGTCTATTCAGGGGATATGATAGATGCGGCTGAGGCATTTCAATTGAGCCTGGTGGAAAAGGTGACAGCGACAGGTCAGGTAATGGATGCAGCCATGGAACTTTCTGCCAAGATCAAAAAGAGAGGCCCATTAGGTGTCGCATCAGCCAAGAAAGTATTGAATCGTACCAGGGACATGGCCCTTCAGCCAGGGCTGGAATTGGAGTCAGATTTCTGGGCAAATCTTACGGCTACAAAGGACATGAAAGAAGGGGCAACAGCCTTTATTGAAAAGAGAAAACCAAAATATAATTGCAGATAATTAGGTTGAAAGACAATAAATATTCATTCTTCAACAAAGGAGATTCAAATTGAAAGACATTGTTATTGTTAGCGGGGTAAGGACTCTCATCGGGAGGTATGGCGGGGTTCTTAGGGATGTGCCGGTATACAAATTGGCTAGTATAGTCCTGGACGAGGCAGTAAAAAGGGCCAAGGTGAAGCCTTCCGATGTAGATGACGTTATCATGGCCCAATCTTACCAGAACGGTGAGTGCGCAAACGGGGCCCGAATGGCGATTTTTGAGGCCGGATGGCCTGTGGAGG
>Ga0209013_10001999_pt1 | contig 18686 bp, 21 predicted proteins | sample Cruoilmetagenom2_FD_187291 | JGI IMG/M metagenome (GOLD analysis project Ga0209013, IMG submission 187291) | Oil polluted marine microbial communities from Coal Oil Point, Santa Barbara, California, USA - Sample 2 (SPAdes) (version 2) | ecosystem: Environmental > Aquatic > Marine > Oil seeps ...
ACTCCCGTGATCTTATTAGTATTCATGGCGAAATCTGCGCCTGCCTGACCGCTTAAATCTGCCATAACTTCCGCATAACTTCGGCCCTCGAGTCCAGCAGCAGTGAATTTAGCATAATCAAGATTTGCAGCATCAGCATCGTCTATCTGAACTACATTATTATCTGCTATACCCATGCTTACTGCTGCTACATTACCGCCTGTGAGCCTGCCCACCAAGCTTTGTTCGGTTACTGTTAATGCAACAGGCGTATTGTCTGATGTTGCAGCCAGTACGGTTTGAGCATCAAACAATTGATGCATGACGAACTCATAATTAGTTCCACCATTGCCTATGTTTACTTGGAATGTATCTGTACTGAAACCTAATTCACCCGCTGCCAGTGTGGGCAGAGATGCATGAAGGCCCCTTCTTATTTGTATTGTATTTGCCATAATTCATATCCTCTTTTGGTTGTTGTTAAAATGCTCCGCCGTCTACCGTGTCATTGGTTCCTATTATGTTGCCTGATGCTCCGTGTGTACTTGTTAATGCTGCATGTGTAGCTATATCCGTATCAATTTCTGATGAGATGTTTGCATATGTTTTGTTTCCGCCTGCATCGTAAAGAGTTTCAGATGTGTCTACTCTGCTATTATCATCAGTATCATACACGGCTTTTGTCATATCACCCGAACCTGCAGGACTTGACCACGTACCGTCATCTTTTAGATAGTTGCCTATGTTAGTTCCTTTTGGTGTTAGGCCGTGTCTGGTTGTATCAAAATCAAGGTCTGTATTATCATCCGGATCACCAAAATCATCTAATTTTATGAGTGGAATGTCCGTTATTGTTTTAGCAGTGACACCCAAAAACATTTTATAAGTTGAGTCTGTGGTGTTTTTGGTTGTAGCAGATGTCCCCTCCTGTGCTCTTACTATCGTTTTTGTGTCCCCAGTTCCCGCCGGACCAGTAACTCTTACAATCTCAACATTTGGATCATCAGCCGGATTAGGATAATTTGTACTGTCATACCAAGGCAGATTATACGCACCATCAACAACAGGATCAGGTAACAGCACCCCGTGCCCTGAACTGAGTACTATAGAAGTTGCACTGGCATCATAATCAGTAGAAACCGTTACAAAACCGAAATTATTAACAGGGTCCATTCAACAGGCCCCCAACTATTTACCACTTTTTGGTTTTGTCTTTCGTTTGGGTGGTAGATTTATTTTAGTTTCTGTTTTTTCTTCTTCTACGGGTTTCTTTTTAGATTCCTTTTTGGGTTCGGGTTGTTCTAAGATAGGATCTGGTTTTGTCACAAGCTTCTTTTCCTTTGCTTCGGCTTCTTCCAGAGCTTCACGTCTTTTTCGTCTTCTGGTTTTAAATTTCATGTGAAAAAAGTGAAACCGGTATTACCCGGCTTCGTGTTGTATTAGTTTCTATGCAAGTACGGCCGTAACCTGGTATATTGACATATTCAAACTTGAACTATTCAGATGCACCGGAGCAACCGACTGCCTGAAAACATCCATCTGATACATCCTTGCACCTAATGGTCCATCATCCCATTCACGGACTTTGACCGGACCGTTTCCAACTACTGCAGGCGCGCCGTTTGATGCACCGACTAAAATTGATTTAGCAGTCACATTGTCATTGACATAGATATCAAGCTCAAGGCCGGGCACTTTAGATGCGGATCCAGCTGCCTCTGATGGTACATACGCTGCAGTAGTCTCCATAAATTCGTTTTGGAGATACGCGGTGTACACGGCTGATGGCATCACCACGAAATCTGCCTTATATGGTCTACAACCAACAGCACCCGTAGCAAGATCAATCAGTGGGTTATTGGTTACGGTGTCCCATGCTCCGCCCGTTGCACTTGTCTGTGGTGATGTTTCGAATGCTGTCACAATCTTTTTATCCATCACATTAGCAAGCCGAATACCCGCTGAATTTGTCTGAAGTGATAGAGGATCGCCCGCTTTGCTCTTGTATGTTGCTTCATCAGATGATGCTACGTAGACCCTGTCCTTCTTTAGATCGAAGTCTACATTAGTGAATACAGAACCGTCAACTTCCTTGGATTCAAACTCACCGAGATCCTCGGCTACACCAGCCGATGTCATAACGGGTACTGTGGCCACTAGTTCGGGTACGTCGGTGCTTGCACAAAGTGGCAATAGATTAGTTGCCTCAAGCGCTGTAGTCAGTACACCCAATACTATATTTTTGGCATCGAGCGAACCACTTATATCATCTGTACTTATAATTCCAGTCATGTCAGTTCACCAGCCCCACAAATATTGTACCGGTTCCACCAGAAGCAAATGCCTCCATTGTAGTACCCACATTTTCGGATACTGTTGCGGGTGTATCTGCTGCAACAACTAGACCAGTTGCACCAGCCATAACAATTACACCCTTTGCGATTGCTGCCGCTGTTGCTGTTACTTCAACTTCTCCAAATATAACCGCTCTGAATTCGTCTGCTGCCGCTGCTGCTGCTTCTATAGCTACTGCAAATTTACCTGTAGCTGCATCACCCGATGGATCAAAATAAGTATCCGACTGCATGTCAACTACCTGTCCCTTTGCTACTGCTGCCCCTGCTACCAGCTTTATGATTATTGCGTTATCGCCTTTTACGTCTCCTGCTGCCATTTTAAGCACCTCTTGAGAAATCTACATTAGTGACACCAAGCTTGCTTATCTTGGCATTGAAATCTGCATCTATGGTTTTGCCCGGCACGTTTGCCTCATCAAAAGCAGTATTACCTGCTGGCATTGCCGCTACCATGGCCTTTCCATCGGTAATCATGTTTTCAATTACTGATGCACTCAGTTGCTTTATCTCTTGACCTCGTGTTTTAAGTCCAGCTGCATCAAGTTTACCGTCCTTCATGAAAGGAGCACTTAATACCTTAGAAGCCGTGACCATCTCAACATATTCAGTAGCAAGTTTATCACGCTTGATCTCATCAAGTGTTTCCTTGATAGTCTCCTTCTTGACTGCTGATAACATTGATTCAAGATCACCGTTCGGGGTCATCTGGGCCATTTGTGCCTCAAACTCTGCTTTCTGCGTTTCCAGTGACTCTGATAGTTTCTTATCAAATTCATCTTGACTGTACATTGTTGCCTCATCCTTTTCCTTAGTAGACGGCTCTTCGGTTGTGGTCGTCTCTGTTTTAGGTTCGGTCTTTGGTTCTTCGGTCTTTGGCTCAACTTCCTTTTTTGGTTCAGTCTTGCCAGCGTCTCCGTCATTCTCGGCCATATTATCACCTATTGTATTTTTATCGTGTTCTGATTGTAATTTGTTGTTTTTCACTGCTGCTGCCACAAGCTCAAACTTGCTGCCTTCATATGCTGGTTCGTTCGGCGGCATGACTAAAGATATTGAAAACGGAATGTATTTATACACCAAATAATTATCATCAAAATCATTACCAGGATAACCCGATATACTCCAATTACCATCACCAAACGGAAGCCATGTTCCGTCTTCAAATTTAGTAATTGCCGTTTTATCAGTTACCGCAGAACGGGCTTTAATCCAATCCCCGTCATGCCACATTTTTGTAACATAACCGATATCCGCCCAATGATCTGCATTATAATCACATTCGTGCGGATCTGGACTGTTACACACCCGCAGAGGTATACCTATACCATTCTCAATTATCTCATCAACAGCACTTGATTTAACACCCCACCCATTCAGGTTTTGGGCATCAACCTCTATCAAATTTCCTTCAATTTCAATTGCGTGTTCTGGAATCCCCTCTGTTCTTTCAGATGCAACTTTGAATTTATTGGAAGAATAGTTTATCAACTGCATGAACTAACTTATAACACTATAAGTATATAATAAAAAGTATATCGCTATGGGTAACGGTATTTACCAATCATATACACTTGTATACTCAATATCTCCATAAACACGGAAATTTTGAACATATACGACAATCCCGGCTGATGAAGTGTGTGTATATAATTGAATTAAATCACCGGCCGACCACCCCGATATATCTTCCGAGTATGTATTATATGTAGTACTGGAAGTAGATTGTTCAGTACCGACAGCCACACCGTTGCGGTATATTCTACCGTATACAGTTATGGCACCATTCGCAGATTTCAAATCAAATTTGATTCTAAACTCTGAATCGTTGCTATGCATGTCACCGGGTAGTGCACCAAATTCTTTTTCTTTGGTATACGGAACCAAACCGTGGTTTTCTTCTGTGTCGTCCGAACTTAATAAAACATCGCTTGCTGAATATATCAACCCAACTGGTTTAATGATAATTCTTTCGTCTTTTATGTGGCAATTCTCGATAGTGGTATGTGCAGGCGGAACTTCCACTATGGCAAGCAAGATATCGCCTGCTGGCAAGTCTGGTGGTAATGGTGTTGCGGATGCTGTTCCAACCAAATCCTGCGTATCCTGTACGGAGGTATCATAAAATACAATATCGAGCCTTGGTAATGTGGCGTGTGCTGTTGCTATTGTAACGGTATTTAATGATGTTTGTATATATGTTTCATTGTCAACGTAACACTGTCCGGGAGATGAATTAAGAACCATGTCAGGTGGAGTTCGTTCATATATCTCAAGTCCTTCAAGTACTCCGTTTCGTTTATATGCTTCAAGCCGGTTGTTAAGCTCAACATGGTACATTTTATCTCCGTTTTTAACGCTCATTGACATTCAAAATCACCAACTATAGACACTTTTGTGTTCAATATCGCCATAAACACGGAAATTTTGAACATATGGCCTTACACCCATAGCACCCGAATAAGTAAACAACTGTATCAAATCGCCTTCAGACCAACTGATTATATCCTCAGAGTATGTGGCATATGTAGCCGATATTGTCGTTCTTTCTGTCCCAACCGCAACACCGTTTCTATATATCTTAGCATATACATCATTACCAGCAGCACTGGTTTTTAAATCAAACTTTATTCTAAATTCTGAATCGTCACTGTGTAAGTTTAGTAGTATTGGGTCAAATTCTTTTTGTACTTCATATTCTTGACCGTATTTGTATTCCTCTGTATCATCTGAACTTAGCAGAACGTCGCTTGCTGTCGTATATATTCCAATCGGTTTAATAAAAATCCTTTCGTCTTCTATTTGTGTACTTGATATCGTTGTATCTGAAGCAGGAACACTAACCAATGCCAGAAGAAGATTGCCATCTGGTATATCTGGGGGCTGTGGTAATGTTCCTGCATCCCCTTCTGTTACTGCTGCTGCATCTGCCGATGTATCATAACAAACCAAGTCAATCCTAGCATAAGTAGCATGGGCGGTGCCAATTGTTACAGTTGTTGCTGCTGTTTCGGTGTATACTTCATTGTCAACATGACATTCCCCAGCAGCCACATCAAGAATCATGCTCGGCGTACCCTGAGCAGTAATGCCTAAACCAGTCATTACACCGTTCATCTCGTTAGATTCAATCATGCTGTTTTGTTCAACATGATATGTTTTATCACCACTTGAAAAATCCATAACCACGATATCACCAACTATAAACGCTCTTAAAGCCGGGGTCTCCCCTCACAATGAAATTGTTTGCATACACTGAATAGCTGGCGTTGGTTGTTCTTGTATATAATTGTATCAGATCACCAGCAGACCAACCGGATATAGTTTCATAGTATGGAACATAATTAGTGTTTACCGTGCTTTGCTCTGTTCCGACTGCTACGCCGTTGCGATATATACGACCGTATACAGTCACAAACCCGGCCTGTGATTTCAAAGTAAACATAATTGATAAAACCGAATCGTTGCTGAATATATCATCGGGTATTGGGTCAAATTCTTTTTCTTTTGTGTATGTTGTATTGTTGTGTAACTCTTCGCCATTCTCAGCCGTTATTTCATTACTACTATAAACATACACGAAACCAACCGGTCTTACTATTATTCTTTCGTCTGTTATTTGATCGCTTGAAATTGTCGTATCCAATGCAGGGACGCTAATCAATGCCAGTAATATATCACCCGTTGGTATATCAGGGGGTTGTGGTGTTGCTGCTGCTGTACCTGCTGTTGCTGCTGCCGCCCCGGCTGAAGTGTCGTAACACACAATGTCCAGCCGGGGTAGTGTGGCGTGTCCTGTTCCTATTACAACTGTAGTAGGTGATGATTCTACATACGTTTCGTTGTCAACATGGCATTGTCCTGCAGCCACATCAAGTGTTAAGCTCGGCGTTCCTTGAGCAGTAACATCAAGACCACTAAGCACCCCATTATCTTTTGCTGCATTGACCATATTATTTAACCTAGTGTGATAAAATACATCACCATTCGCAAAAGACATAGCCATTATTACACGTCCGACAATTCAATACTAATTTGGTATACTAACTCGAACGACGTGGTTTTGTTTATGGCGTTATGAACAAATCTATTCGCCATTGTACCGCCCGTCCCAGCATTGAAAGCAGAAACTTCTTTCAAGCTCTGCCCGTTTGCCTGTGCTGGTAATATTGACAAATGAAATACTACTTTTTTTGGGTTAGATTTTGTTTTGTAGCTTATTTCTGCCCTTTGGCTTCCGTATGGGTATACCTCGGCTCCTAGTGTGGTATCGCTTGCTGTTGGTGCTGTCGATGATGTACCTATCCCGATATAACACGGCCAAACCACGGTATTACCATACATAGCATCACGGATATAATTCAAAAACGCATCAACTATCATAATTCCACCTCCGGTTTTTCTTCTGGGAACCCGGCCCTTTGCCTTAATTCTCCTGACGTTATGTTGCCAGTCGCTTCCATTTCTATAAGATCCCTATGATTTACGTAAATTGTACCCAACGGTTCAGCGACTATTGATATGTTTTTCAAATCAAGACCATAATCAGGCAGATACGGAGCAACTACCTCATTCAACATTGTATCAAAAAACGTGTCCCTTAACGATTCCAAAGTAGAAAGTTCCTGTTTTGATACTTCACTGCCGGAATTTGTAAACTGTGATCCTACCCGCCCGGCTGATACATCCGATTGTAATAATGCTCTATCAATCTGTTTTTCTCTAAATTCTAAATATGTTACAATGTTTAGTCCTTGTTTTGTTTCGATCATCGAAGCGCTCATACCGGTGGATAATATATCCTCGTTCGCCTTGATTTTCTGTTGTGCTGCTGCCTCGCTTTTGAGGTATTCCCTTGATTCGGTTTCATTCATCATACCAGATTTCAGCAAATCTGCAATTATTGTATAATCTTTATGCATCCTACCCATTCCATATCGTTTTATGAACTCATCATAATAATAAGATGCGTTCATCATCGATTTTAAAGGAGTTTGTGCTTCCGGAATCATTGATGCACCGTATACACCAAATGTATTTCTGCCCAAGATGTCTATGAAATAATTAGCATCCGACCACAACCGGAATAAACCGACATCGTCCCGTTCATATACAATCTGGTTGTCCCCATCTTCATCATGAACAATTCGATCTATTTTCCCGTGAATCAACAAACCCGAATCTGTATCGCCTATAGTTTCTTTTTCGGTCAAAAACGTAAGATAGCTCATTGGCGAAATCTCGGGGACCGTAAGAGCACCATTAGTATCATACAACAACGTAACGACATTACCCATTTCAGGCAGTGACCGTGCTACGTTTTGTGATAGTGATTTAAATTTGATAAAATCCATTAATTCATCTAATGAATCTTGTTTGTTTTCATCGGTAACAAGCCGTATACCGTTAGTCATTTTTAGAGCAATGTTTATGAATGCTCTTGTTACTTGACCGGATATACCCCCCCTTGCTATCGTATAATATTCGTCAAATACATTGGTGGTATTAACCGAATACCTGCCATAATATTCAATGCCTGCGGTTTCTATATCCCTTTGATCTGGGTATCCCAATGTAGACGCAACAAGCATTTTAAGTGCGTTTGTTCTTTGATCTGGCACAACTGCTGCGTTTATAATTGGTTTTTGTATGTCTGTATGCTCTTTGTTGTACTTTTGTACGTATCGATGAACCTGATACTTACTTATATTAATACCTGTCTTATCTTTAATGGCTGCCGTTACTTGGTTTGCCGTTCTCCCTTCAGCAGTCAAACTTAATACGGTTGAACCCATTAATTCCCGGTCAATTTTAGAATTGCGAGACATGATTAATCCAACTCCTCATATTCTCCGATTCTGACACCGCTTGAGCCAACTATAATTGATTGTGGTATTCTTGCAGACGCATTATCTGAAACATAATCATCTATTTTATCAAGTGCACTTTTTCTGTATGCTTCTGCCTGCGACCCATTGCCCCAATCAGACCTTGAATAATCTTCAGTTTTGAAATCTGATACTGGATTAAGTGCGCCTGGCTGCATGGCGATCATGGCAGATGTCAGTAATTCAACAGCAGTATCAAGGGTTACGCTTGTTGCTGGGGCGGTTGTGCCTTTTTTAGATAGAATTTCATCGAGTTCAGCTCTTGCTTTGACCAATTGTCTGTTTATTAAAGCAGAATCCGTACAACCACATAAATCTGTAACACCTTGTTCCGTCCCAAGCACCATTAACACACCGCCGTCATAATCATCATCGTTATCATATTTGATTTATATTATTTATATTTATTTAACTTCCGGAATACAGTAAAGATGGCGTACCTCTTAAATCACCTATCTTATCAGTACCAAGCGAACTATAACCTACATAAAAAGTATTGTTTGGGGTTCTTGAATATATTTCGTAAGTGTCTGTAACCCCACACTTCTCATTAAAATCAATTATATTAGCAACCACTGCAAGTTTGAGAGTTATCTTTTCTTCTAATCGTTTTATCCTAGATTCCATGTCCTTGATATAATATTTCAATCCTAACTTCATTCTTCTTTCAACTCCAATTTATTTATGAGAAATGGTTTTTTCAACTGTAACGTTGAATTCATAACCTTCATGTCGGTATTAATCGTAATCCCTGATGTTGTAAGCGTTAATGTAACAACGTCTCCGACTGTTACGGTATCATCATGAATAGAAACATTGGCCATTCTTTTTGGATCACCATTGAGCATGGAGTAGCTTTTTTGTGCTGCCAGTGTTGGGTCTTCAATTAGTTGGTCAACAAATATGTCTGTATACAATCCGTATTTATCATATGAATTCACATCATTTGATACCGAGGCAACCCTGAATGGGAAATGTGTAATATAATGAATCCTGTTCGGAGGATCGGCGGCAACACCGATATCAACTCCCGCTGCTGTTGTTCCATACATATATATTGTATATGCCTTTCCGACACTCATATCAACAAAAGTATCGAAATTAAACTCTGTATACCCGCCGTCTGTGATATCGCTCTTGTATACTGTTTTTGTTCCGCCCGTAACAACGTCCGATGCAGAATCTTTGATTTTCATAATCAAATCTGATGTACTACCCGATACTAACTCAGTCCATATCCATATAGACGACAACAAACTGTTATCGGGTATAAATGATGTTGATTTTGATGACGTGTCGGTAACAGTGACAAAACCGTCCAGATCTTCGCCCGTTTGGTCTACTTGATCACCAAACCCACCGAAAACCATAGCACGGTTAATTGTTTTTTCGTATATAGTTAAGCGTGGGTTGTCACATAAATCAGTATCAGTGATCGTAGCAGACACAGCAGTGTCATACTGATCAAAGAAATGAATCTTTCTGTTTACATCAATGTACCACTCAAAACCAGCGTAATACGCGAGCTCTTTTATGACTGCGTTCAGTTGTACCCATGCAAACGTGGTCTTTTCTGATGTGTAATCGCTTGTTTCGATGTAAGTATAATCGTTATCAATGTCAGCCAATTCCAATATTGATTTTCCGGTAGAATAATCAACAGTTTCAAGAACAATCTCGAGTATATCAGATATTTCCTTTTCTTCTTCGATGATACAGAACACATAGATGTTATCTAGTCTGTATCCTGTGTCTTCGCCTGATATCTCTATTCTTCCATTTATAAGGTCATCATCAAGGGTATACACTGCTTCGGTTATGATTCCTGTTAATCGTTTTGTATTATATCCACCCATGCCTAAATAAATTTCAATCTCACAACCAAATTCAATGAAATCATAATCATCATCGTAATTTGCAAGTACACCGCTGAAAGTATCAGATGCATAAGACATTGATAAGTTTACTGATAAATCTTCTATGTGTTCCGTGATTGCATGAACATCACCGTCATTATCTGTAATCATCAACACGGCCGACACTAGGTTAATATTGGTCCCAGATGGATTTTTATATAAATAATTTGCCTCACTTGCATTCAAACCACGATTATAAATCCTAATTTCGTCTACTCGACCATTGAAAAACTCACCACCCGCATATTTTCCAACATACGTATTTTGTATATGCTGGTTGAATGATGTTAAACTCGCAGTTGTTGCGTCTTGGACACCATTAATATACATCCTAATTGTATCATCGGTTCCAAGCACAAACGCCACGTGTGTCCACATTGTTGTAAGTGATGTTGTTGATGCAATGTGCGGGCTTACATCACCATCCACACTATACCATACTTCCAATTTATCATCATTAACCTGAAAAATATAACAGCGTTCGCCTGATGCTGATGTCCATTTTCCTACAATTGTTTGATATCCAGACACTAAATCATCTAGTTTTATCCATGCTGATACTGTGATTTCATTTGATACATCTAATGACGAATCATTGCCACAATTAACGCATTCCTGAACACCATCTAAATTAAGACATTTCCCGCTTATCCCGTCTACCCAATTAGGGTCTGAAATGTAGTTAAGCTCACCCGTGTTTGAATATGGTGATAAATCTTTTGTATACGATGATCCTGAATCGTCATCAAGTGGTAAATATAATACTAATCCAGTATGAATATCTACACTCATGATACACACATCCTGCCTGCTATGTGATCCATGAGCGGTTTTATGATATCACAACAAGATGCTTTTCTCACATCTTTTGGACCGTATAACATAGAATCAGCATTACAACCACCGCCACAATATTCAAGATATCTACAACAAAAACATTCATCTGATAAGATCGCCTGGTTTTCTAAGAACGCTTTTCTTTTTTCACCATTCCATATTTCATTCCACGTTTGTTCGTTGACATTTCCTAATATATATTCAGGCGTGTCATCATCGATAACAAAAGATTCACATGGATAAACATCACCAAATGAATCTACACACACTACAAATTTATTACAATCAACATAACATCTTTTCTCAAACTGTTCACCGTCTAAGAAATTAACCATATCATCAAAAGGATCCACTTGTATTTTATTTTTATCTTCAAACCAATCATCAAATATTTTTATAAAGGCAGAGGTTGTTTCTTCTTGGAATGTATTAGGAGTAACTATATTAATTTTTATTTTTGGTAAAGCACATTTGAAGAAAGGATATATTTCATCTGCATGTAAGCAGGTATGTTTCGAGATGACACATATCACACCAAATCCTATATCTAATTCTCGCATTCTTGAAAACGATTTTATGATTTTTTCAAATGTTCCTTTGCCACATATTTTATCGGTGATAAATATATCACCGTCTAATGAGGTTGATATTGCATAATTGTGTTTTTTTATGAAGTTAAACCAATCTTCATTAGCAAGAGTCATATTAGAACATAACATTCTTTCAATATTACAATTGTTATACCCGAATCGTTCCTCTGCTGCTTCATAGAAACTTATTGGCATCATCATTGGTTCAGCAGCGTGCCATTCTATGTGTCCCATGTCCCCCTCTGCTTTATGAACACTTGAAACAAAATCTATGGCGTTATATAATGTTTTCATGGACATTTCGTTGTTGCCTTTTCTTGATATACAATAACTACAATTCAAATTACATTTATCGGTTGGGAGGATTGTAGTAATCACGTAAGAGACACCAACTTCCTATACAAATCTCTATCGTGTCTTTCTAATAATTGGTTAAGATCATTGACTCCGTATACGTTTCCAAAGTTATAAGTAATCTTGACGTGGCCAGGGTTTGAATCGGTCATGACCAGAGCCCCCTTTTTTGGTACTACGTATTCGCCTTTGTGGATGTCTGCATTCATGTCTTCCGTTACGGGTCCACCGTGTTGGAACTTAATTGCTCCTCTGTCGTACCCCGACACCTCATACAGTGAACACGACGCTCTATCATAATGACTTTGACTGTGTCCTCCACTGCTTTTGTCGTGTGGTGCTGATTTGTTATGAACGTCTGGGACGCCAGGTATATTGTTTATAGCTTTTATTATTTTTGATATTACCTTTTTAACCTCATCGTATGCCTTATCAACCGCCCCGGTAACAGATGACATTTTTGTTGATACCGTACTTGCAATTGAATCAAAAATAGATTTCGTGTTTGATTTCATATCATTCCATGCTGATTCCAAGTCGCTTGCCGCATCATTCACCGAACCAGATATTTCATCATAAATTTCACCAAAAGCATCCTCAACATAACCAGTTATTTTATCAAGTGCATCAGTGAAATAACCGGTTATTTTGTCCCATGCGTCTCCCACACAACCACTTATTTCACCAAGTACATCATTTATTTTATCATTGATCTCATCGAATTTGTCACGTACATAATCGGTTATGGTATCAAGTGCATCAGTGAATATACCAGATATTGTATCCCATGTATCAGTCACATAATCACTTATCTCATCAAGCACGTCACTTATCTTTTCGTTTATTTCATCAAATTTATCACGCACATAATCTCTTATCTCGTCAAGCTTGTCACTGAATATTTTTGTAACTGTGTCCCATATCTCTTTAACCTTCCCACTTATTTCATCGAGGGTATCCCTAATCTTGTCTCTAATTTCATCAAACTTATCACGTACGTAATCCCTTATTTCTTCAAGCTTATCACTAAATATTTGTGTTACGGTATTCCATATTTCATCCACTTTGTCTCTGATTTCATCAAGCCGATCACGTATCCAATCTCTTATATTGTTAAAAGTTTCAATTGTATTATCTTTTATTTCATTGTATTTATCAGTGAAAAACTGTACGATTGTCTCCAAAGTATTCGTGATAGCAGTAATTATCTTTTCCCCCCATTCGTCGATAATAACCATTATTCTGTCTTTGACTCTTCCTACAAATTCAACTATTCTATTCCATGCGCTTTCCCAATCCCCCTCAATGATATCAAGAACAACATTAATCGCTGTATTTATAAAATCCATTGCGGTTTCGATGTAGCCTTTGATCATATCCCACATGAATGTAACGATCGCCATTATCGTATCACCGTGTTTTGACCAAAATTCTTCGATTATACCAAAAAACCAAGTGACCTTTTCGACTATAATATCAACAATTCTCAATACTGTGTCTTTGATTCCAAACCAGTTTTGATCCCATGCAATAGCAAGCAAGGCGACTGCTGCTATAATAGCAAGAATTGGAGTTGTTATTAATGCTATTGCTACTGCTATAATACCCGCTGCCTTTGTAATCGTTGGGTGATCTGCAAAGAATTTGAAAACCGCCGCCATTGCTTCTGATAAAAAATTAAATGTATCAACAAGAACATTAACCACAGATTCGAGTGTTCCCATTGCAGTTTCACTGTTCGTGAAATCTTCATACAAATCAGATAATATAGTAATAACATGTCCTACTGCTTCTTTAACTGCATCAAAGCCGGGTTGTAGATCGTCTTTCAGTTTTTTAGCAAAGTCTATAACTTTTGGTAAAATGTCTGTTGCTACAACTGATGCGAATGCTTCTAGTTTTGGTATAAGTTCTATAAATTTTTCGACAAGTATTTTTACATATGGCGCCAGTTTTTCACCTATACTAATTGCAACACCAGATAGAGCATTCTTGAGTAATTGGAATGATGAATTTAATGTATTTGTTTTTGCTGCAAACTCTTCAGACAATGACGTGTTTTCTTCAAACCCTTTGGCTGAATTATCAAGATTGGTCTGTAATCCTTCAAGGTTTCCACCAAGACCATTAATGGCTTTTGCCCCAATTGCCCCAAACAATGTTGCTGCTACTTTTGAACGTTCTAGTGGGTCTTCTATTTTATTGAGTTTTTCAACTATCTGCATAATCATGCCCATTTGGTCTTTTGAAAATGCCTCTCTAAATGCTTCTTCGGTCATACCGAGAAAATCGGCTACTTCTCCAGTCTTTTTTCCCATAGCAGTAAACGCAGAATTAAGCCTTGTCCCGGCATCGGAGGCATCCATACCCATAGATATAAGCGTAGCACCCATAGCCATAGACTCAGTAGCAGAAAAACCCATCTGTTCAGCAGCAGCACCCAAACTCATAGCATAATCAGAGATTTGGCTTTCTGATGCAGCTGTGGTATTACCAAGAACGTTTATAGCAGACGCAAGATTGGAAGCTTGATCAATACCCAATCCATAGATGTTCGTAAGTTTTGCCATTACTGTGGCTGCTTTTTCTGCCGGGATGTCAAAAGCAACAGCAACTTCAGAGGCTGTTTTGGTAAATGCGAGTATGTCTTTTTTCCCTTGAATACCCAATTGCCCGGCAACAGCAGCAATATCAGCAAGTTCAGTATGGGCTACGGGTATTGTTTTTGCCATGTCTTTGATACCGTTGCCTAATTCAGCGAGAGCTTCACCGCTCATCCCCGTGGTCTTGGCTACCCCAGCCATACTTTCTTCAAAGCTACGGAAGGCATTAATTGAAGCAACAGCAGTCCCACCCAATGCAGCAAAACCAGCAGCAACACCGGCTATAGCAACGGTAACCGGGTTAACAGCAGCAACCATACCACTGAACTTTTTATTAATTCCTGCCAGTCCCTTTGATGCTTTGTCTTGCAGATCAACGACAATCTGCATCTTGGCTACATCAGTAATTGCTTTTCACGCTCCTTAGCTGCTTTGAATGCTGCTTGTGCTCGCTCTAAGTCTGCTTGGTTGGTATTCGTTCTGATGTTTTTATTTTTGTTTTCGTCAGGAGTGATGAAATACAACAACATGTCTATTTCATGCATATCCAAACTATCAATGTAATCCAGCTTATACCCGTAATTGTACGCTATATTAGCGGTTACGCTGTCGTAATAGCTGGGTTGGTAAAATCCTGGTTTGTGTGTGCACCGCCCGTGTTTGTTGTTTCGTCTTCTTCGCCTGTCTCACTCAACCCTTTGTTTGCCTCTGTGATGTACTCAATGAGCAAAAGATAATCGTCTTGCTCCAAATTGTCTATCTCTTTTGGCTCAACATTTGGAAATTCTCTTTTCAGTGTTTCTGTGAGCATCACATCAACAACCTGAATATTGTCTCCTTCGGATGCCTTGATCATGGCTTTTGTTCCACCAAAGTTCAAAGGTTTAACATCAAATGTAATACCATCCCTAAAGGAAGGGAGGGAGATTGAACTCCCTGCGTTTTCAGTCATTTTAGCACCTATACAGTTGTGGTCCATACCAATTCAAAGTCAACATCTGCATCCTGGACAACAAACGGCAAATCACATCTTACCAAAGTATCAGAATCTCCAACCGGGAAATTTCCACCTGTGAAGAAACAATTACTTAAAGTGGCCTGTGTATAATTGTTGTCTGCGTCTTCCACCCTGACAACTATATCAAATAGTGTAGGATCACCTGGAGTCATGGTTTTCACGCCGGTTATACCATCGAGTTTTATACTTGAATAACTAACTGTTCCTTTCTCAAGATTAGCCTCAACATCTACAAAATCAGTAGTTTTGAATTGTTGTGAACCATAAACTACCTGGTTTGCATCACCTACAGTCATTGCAGCAAAGTCTATTACTTCGGCTGCATATTCATCAGATGAATCCGTACCGTGTATTACAATACTCCCTGCTAATGTATCCACATCACCAACACCAAGCGTAGCCTGTACACTTGTAGTTATTGTTGGATCGTTGGTTATGGGTAATTCTTCTCTTACACCGGCATCGAGGTCTGTTGCGGCAAGAAGAACATAAGCGGCACTTGTAGTAAGTGTGTTCGAATCACCAACCACATAGGATAATAGTTCCGGGGTAATCAAAGTCTGTGTTATAGTTCCTGTATATTCCTGTTTACCGGGATACTTTTTATCAGCTTTCTTTCCAACCCGTGGATCATTAATTACATTTGTAGCAATGTCAAGATTGAACTCTACGACAGTCACAACAACAGAGTCTATTTGAACTTCGCCGTGCTTACCTGTGTAGTGAGTGGCAGTCATTTATATTCACCTATCATAATTTATCGCCTCATAAAATATATTCATTACAAACATTTATAAAACCAAATCTATATAAAATGAGATATGCGTGTCTACATAGCGAAGTATAGATATATATACATTGTACACATAATGTGTATATATGACTTTATTTGAAAGTGGTGAATTCAAGTCACATTCTGGAAAAACATTGCCCTTTAAAATCGATTGTGATTACCTGAATAATGATGATATAGATTGTATTGCTAAATATATCGCATCAAAATGTACTTTTGGTATGGTTATCGGTATCCCGTCAGGCGGTGATCGCCTGGCAGATGCACTTGAGCAACACGTAAAAACAGATGCACCATTCAACGTTCTAATAGTCGATGACGTTCTAACCACGGGAGCATCAATGGAATATGAAAAGGCTTCTATGTTAGGACACGTACACAAAGACGATATCATAGGATGGGTTATATTTGCCAGGGCCGAACCGGCACAGTGGATTAATTATATGTTCAAAACTTCGGAGGATAGATTTTAATGGTCGTTAGGTGCCCAATAATTGTTTCATGTTCTTCAAAAATACTTATAAAAGATGAAAGCTTAACCTTTAATGCTGATGGGAAAGCAACAGAAAGTTATGACGAAATAATCAGGCGTGGGATGAAAGAACTTAAAAAACAACGAACCAATAAAATAGATGTAAGCAAGCTGTGATAATATGGTTTCTATAAGAAAATTGGAAATTGAATCCGAAAAAACAATCCAAACCATCCTTCTTGATTTCATGTCAGGTCTTGATTATTCTGATTTTGATGATTCTTTTGATGCTGAAATGTATTATTTCAATCATATAGCAGAACCACCAATGAAAGAAAACGTTACAAAGGTATATAAAGAAGGGTATGGCAATGCAAACACACTTATGAAAAGATCGGCCCCGGTCGGCCTATTAAAATTAATTCCTCCAACAAAAACAGTTAAAGACGAAGTAGTGCCCGTCAAAGAGTTTGACATACGAACAATTACAAACAAACTTATGAATAAATTAAAGCTACTCACATATCATCAAAAAAGAGAAATTGCTGAAAGATTGGCATTACATTTTGAGGAACAATATACATATGATCAAATAGTTGATGATATGTCAAAATATTTTAAGTATGATACCAATGTAACATCTAGGTTCGCCAGGACAGCTACTAATCACGTATACAACCGGTCGCACCTACACAGGTATAGAGACATAGGAATTGTCCCGGGTACACAGTACGGGGCCCACATTGACAACAGAACGTCTGAGATATGTATAATGTTGAACGGTACTATATGGGCAATTAATGACCCTAATATCAAAGTTCCTCCTTCGCACTTCAACTGCTATGGCGGACATACAGTTATAAAAACGCTTGACGGCGATAAATACATAAAAGATGTCACAACACACGACTTCGTTTTGACACACAAATCAAGATTTAAACGTGTTACTGATACAATGTCACGCTACTCTGATGAACTGTTGGAGATAAAAACCCACAATAGAACAATTAAAGTTACTCCTAATCACCCTATATTAGTTAATAAATCCGGCATTGTGTTGTGGGTAAACGTGGGGGATTTAACTACTAATGACAAAATTGTAATTGTCGAGAGGCGGTTAGGGGGCAGAAACATGGAAACAGAACAAATTAAATCAATACATGTAATACCAAATCAAATGGTTTATAATTTATCAGTACTTGATGATGAAAGTTATGTTGCCAATTGCATAATTTCACATAATTGCAGATCTAGGCTAAAACCATATTTTGGTGGAATTCCGGGCGAAAGAGATTACAAAAAAGACTTCGATCCTGAATTCATAAAAGTGGCAGAAGAAACATTGAAAACATTCCATACTAAATACTGGGATATATAAAGGAGAAAACAAATATGAATAAAGAAATAATAACAGAAAATACATACGGGTGGATTGCACGCCGACTACCAAAACGATTAATATATTTTGCTACCATTGAATTGTGGGCAAAAACAACATCCGGTAAATATGGGAATACATTGGTGTGTGAATTAACTGTTGATGATGCGCTGCGTAGATATAATAAACTGATAGAACAGCAACACCACCAAATACCAAGAATATTTAGAAGACAATATACATCACTATAAAACACACTTTCTTTTTTATAAACTTTCTTTTTTAAGATAAAAATATATTTATACAGATTCCAAAATATATATGTATCTTCACTGATTAATAAGGATTTTGGAAGTGAAATATATATGAATAAAGTAAAGATATTTGGTATATTGGCTGTCCTGTTGTTTGTAGGAATAGCAGCGGGAGTTGTATATTCTGAATATAACAAGACAGCAGATGCAAAGATGACATTGCATCATGATAATAATAACGGATTTGAAA
>Ga0209013_10002001_pt1 | contig 18668 bp, 17 predicted proteins | sample Cruoilmetagenom2_FD_187291 | JGI IMG/M metagenome (GOLD analysis project Ga0209013, IMG submission 187291) | Oil polluted marine microbial communities from Coal Oil Point, Santa Barbara, California, USA - Sample 2 (SPAdes) (version 2) | ecosystem: Environmental > Aquatic > Marine > Oil seeps ...
TGGGATGATCGCCGTGTGTTCCCCAGCGTGCCATCTGTACATCACCCTGGGCGGGACTGGTGGGAAGACCGGTGGAAGGTCCACCACGCATTACATTGACGATCACGCAGGGAACCTCTGTGACACAGGCAAAACCAAGATTTTCCTGCATCAGTGAAAAACCGGGCCCAGAGGTTGCGGTCATGGCCTTGACACCGGCAAGGGATGCGCCGATAATGGCACCCATGCTGGCAATCTCATCTTCCATTTGGATAAAGGTGCCGCCAAAGGCCGGTAATTTAACTGAGAGCTGCTCGGCAATTTCCGATGCCGGGGTGATGGGATAGCCGGCAAAAAAACGGCAACCCGCAGCAAGTGCTCCCTGGACGATGGCTTCATTTCCCTGCAGGAGATGACGCTTTTTGCCCTGGTCATACATCGTTTTGCCTCCTCTTTGGTTTCCGATCTGATACGGTTATTGCAAAGTCAGGACAATGGATTTCACAGAAACGGCAACCGACACATTTATCTGCATCGATAATTTCAGGCTTCCCGTTTTTGTCCGACTTAATGATTTTCTGTGGGCAGAATGCCATACAGATTCCGCAGGCCTTGCACCAGTCGTGATAAAAAGAGACATCAAAATGTTTCTTTTTTTTGGCAGGCTTTTTACCGGCCGACGCAGCACCGGTTGTTTTTTTTCTGTTACTTTTATCAGTCATTTTATTCCCCGAAAAAATAATAAATCACAGAATGTCAGGTTGATAGACAGTAACATGTCCAAACCACCATGTCTCTGTTACCCGAATTACATTCAACCTAAATAAAAAGCAAGAAGAATTCCCAGTTTTTTAAGTTTATCTCCTGATGATAGGAATAATATTTTCTTGTAAAGCCTCCAAGAGTTGTCTATAATTTAGTATTAGTATCTATATTGAAAAAGGATCACATGTTCCTTAAACAACACAGGAGGTAGTTTTATGAAAAAGGGAATGATTTTAGGTGTCGCTCTGGCAGCATCCATGCTGTTGAGTTTTGGTACGGCCCAGGCAAAAACACAGTTTGTCACCATTGGTACCGGCGGAATTACCGGCGTCTATTACCCGACCGGTGGCGCTATTGCCAAGATGGTCAACAAAAAGAAAAAAGAATACGGCATCCGTGCTACAGTTGAGTCCACCGGCGGTTCCGTATTTAATATCAATGCGGTAATGAACGGTGACCTTGAATTTGGTATTGCCCAGTCCGATCGACAATTTCAGGCTGTTCAAGGTATGGCCGAATGGAAAGACAAAGGCCCGCAGGAAAATCTGCGAGCCGTTTTCTCCATTCATCCTGAATCCGTAACCCTGGTTGCAGCAGTTGATGCCGGAATCAAAAACATTAAAGACCTGAAGGGTAAGAAAGTTAATATCGGCAACCCCGGCTCCGGTCAACGTCAGAATGCAATCGACGCCCTGGATGCAGTTGGGATAAACTATGAAAAAGATCTGCAGGCCGAATCCATTAAAGCCTCCGAGGCTGCCAGTCTACTGCAGGATGGACGTATCGATGCCTTCTTTTACACTGTCGGCCATCCATCAGGATCCATCAAAGAGGCAACTTCCGGCGCTCGTAAAGTGCGCCTTGCTGAAATTACCGACGTTGACGCCCTGCTGAAAAAATACCCATACTATGCCAAGGCTACTATTGCTATCAGCAACTACCCCGGTGCCCAGAATGATAAAGACGTGGACACCTTTGGCGTAAAGGCTACATTGATTACCTCGGTAAAGGTAAGTGATGATGTAGTTTATGCAATCACCAAGGAAGTCTTTGATAACTTTGAAGACTTCAAAAAGCTCCACCCTGCGTACGCAACACTGACCAAAGAACAGATGCTTGAAGGTCTGTCAGCTCCTATTCATCCGGGAGCCATGAAATACTATAAAGAAGCTGGTTTAATGAAGTAAAAGGTTTATCGTATTCGGCGATGATTTGACCATCGCCGAATACTCTTTTGTCAGCGGTTGAAATTATCGTAGCTTCAACCGCTGACAAAAGAGTGTAAGCCATATAGATTCACCAATTTCCATCACAAAATAAAAAAGGAATCAAAATAAATATCCAGGCCATATAATCTCATAATGTGCTTTCACCATAGGGGGGACAGGCAGATGAAGCGTTTCATATCGGTATGGATTTTCACACTGCTTATCTTTGCAAGCCTGTTCTACCTGCCTGTACATGCAGGTCAAAGATTTACCGATAATAAAGACGGTACTATAAGCGACCATCAGCTCGGTCTGATGTGGGCCGCTACAGATAATCTTGGTGATATCTCCTGGCACCAGGCCGAAAAATGGATCCGTTTTACCTTGCCTCTTTCTCTGCCGGTTCAATATGACAACTGGCGACTTCCCACCCTTTCTGAACTCAAATCGCTCTATGTCAATGACAAGAGCTACCGCGGCTATGAATCAAACTGCGGCCAACAACTCAAAATAATATCTGTAATACGACTCAGTTGCGGATTTGTCTGGAGTGGAGATCGACAGGGAGTTTCAGCAAAGGTGTTCAACTTTAATCGAGGCACCTTTTACAGCGACCGCCTTATCCATTACCGGGGTTATCGTGCGCTTGCTGTTCGCGATCAATGAAATTTTTTTCTAAATTCAGTTTATTCAGCGTTTATAAAATCAAGATTTATATCAATCAAGGATAAGAGGAATCCATGAGCAAAATTGATGTGCAATTTGAAGATGATGGGATGGAACTGGCGCAAAAAATGGCCGAAGAAGAGGAAGGTATAGGTCGAAAGCCAACAGGCTGGCAAAAATATATCATTCCAACCATTGCCGTCGCATGGAGTCTTTATCAGCTTGCACTCCCTAAGTTCATTGTCCTGGATACAACCTACATTCGTGCTATTCACCTGGCCTTTGCCCTGACCCTTGTATACCTGAACTACCCCCTGTTTAAAAAACCTGTTTTCGGTATAAAATATTTTTCACGACACAGAACAATTCCCCTGCTTGACATGCTGCTGGCAGCACTCGCCTGTTTCTCTGCACTATACCTCGTTATTTTTCTGGACGGCATCAATGCCCGCCAGGGATCGCCGATAACCATGGATATCGTGTTCGGCATTCTACTCACCATAATGCTGATGGAGGCGGCCCGCCGTACCATTGGTCCCGCCCTACCCATAATCAGTAGTTTTTTCATTGCCTACTGTTTTCTGGGTCCTTACATGCCGGACCTGATAGCCTTTAAAGGGACGTCGCTCAACCGTTTTGTCGGCCAGATGACCATGTCCACCGAGGGTATTTACGGTATCCCGCTTGACGTGTCCGCAACCATTGTTTTTCTCTTTGTTCTGTTTGGCGCCATGCTTGATAAGGCCGGGGCCGGATACTACTTCATACAGCTCGCTCTAAGTCTGCTTGGACGTTTCAAAGGCGGCCCGGCCAAGGCTGCCATCATGGGCAGCGGCTTGACCGGCATGATTTCCGGCTCCAGTATTGCCAATATCGTCACAACAGGAACCTTCACCATCCCGATGATGAAAAAAGTGGGTTATCCGCCTACTAAAGCAGCTGCAGTTGAAGTTGCCGCCTCCACGGATGGCCAGTTGGCGCCTCCGATCATGGGCGCTGCAGCCTTTATCATCGCCGAATATGTCAATGTTCCCTACATTGAAGTGGTCAAAGCCGCAGCTATCCCAGCCTTTGCCTCCTATGCCGCCCTCTTTTACATCTCCCATATTGAAGCTTCAAAACTCGGTATCAAAGGACTTCCCAAGAGCCAGCTTCCTCTTTTTTTTAAGACCCTGCTTACTGGTTTGCACTTTCTCGTACCACTGTTCATGCTGCTCTATGAGTTGATAGTTGTTCGTCACTCACCGGAGTTGGCCGCCTTTAATGCAATCATGGTGTTAGGGGTTATCATGCTCTTTCAGGAGCCGCTTAAGGCCTACAGAAAAAATGAACCATTAGGGGAAGCCTTTAAGAAGTCCGTTGTGTTGATATTTTCCGCCCTGGCATCCGGTGCCCGCAATATGGTCTCAGTTGCTCTGGCCACTGCGGCAGCGGGTATTATTGTCGGTGTCGTTGCCCTTGGTCTGGGAAATCTTATCTCTGAAATCATCGATGTCCTTTCCATGGGCAACGTATTCCTCATGCTCGTTATTACTGCCATGGCCAGCCTGATTATCGGCATGGGATTACCGACTACTGCCACGTATATCGTCATGGCTGCATTGACGGCACCCGCCATTGTGACCATAGGCGGTGCGCAGGGCTTTGTGGTACCGTTGATGGCCGCCCATCTTTTCTGTTTTTACTTCGGCATCCTGGCCGATGATACCCCGCCGGTAGGCTTAGCCGCATATGCTGCAGCCGCCATTGCCAAGTCTCCGCCCATTGCCACCGGTCTGCAGGGATTTATGTATGATATCAGGACCGCCATATTACCCTTTATGTTTATTTTTAATACTGAGCTTATCCTGCACGACGTCTTCTCCTGGCCGCAGGGCATTTTAATTTTTGTCATGACCTGCATCGGCAACTTTGCCTTTGCCTCTGCTACCCAGGGCTGGTTTTATGCAAAAAATAAGTTTTGGGAAATACCGCTCTTCCTGTCGGTTACATTTATTCTGATGCAGCCCCACCGTGTTGCAGAGTGGCTGGGGGTTAGCCATGATCAGCGTTACTGGACATACCTCATCGGTCTTGCCATCTTTGGCATGATTTTCTTTTTTCAAAGGATGCGTGGACCGGAAGCACGGATGCCGATATCATCTAAATTTAAGCAGGTGTGAAATATGAAACAGATAGAGAAAATAATGGTGCCGCTGGCATTCTCTCCCTACTCACAGGGTATTGTAGACTATGCCGTTATGCTTGCCAGGGCTCTAGACGCTAAACAGTTGCTTTTTGTAAGCGTTGTTAACCAGCGTGACGTTGATGCAGTGGAAACTATCACCTCCTTCGGCTACGAGGTTGACGGAGCGCATTACGTGCATGAAAATGAAAAAACGCGTGTTGCGGCACTTGATGAGATGCTGAAAGAGATCGATTTCCCGGAAGAGCGAATGAAGCTGATAATAACCGTGGGCAAGCCTGCTGATAAACTGCTCAAACATGCTGTCAAAGAAGAGGTGGATATGATCGTTATGGGAGTAAAGGCCAAGAGTGAGATTGTTCACGCCTTTACCGGATCTGTCGCTGAAAAACTCTTCAGACGGTCACCGATTACCATTGTTTCCTATCGTGAAGACTCAATTGCCCGTAAGCTCCGCAAACGTATTACCGATAAGTTTTAACGAACGCCAGAGGTGAAAAGGCTGGTAAAATAGTACAATTCCTGAAGAATTTCGATGCCGGATTATTTTCAAGGCGGCGGTAGAATGATCCTCAAGCTAACTCATCAAGATGAATAATGCCTTGAAGAATCAAATGGTCAATTCTCTCCTCAAGAAAGATGCCTTCACCAGGAGGGATTTCTTTGACGGAAAAGGTAAATGATCCTTCTTTCCAGGAGAGCACTTCAAAAAAAATATCCTTTATCTGTTCTTTAATTGCCTCTTCCAGGTCTTTCTGTTGCAGGTACCCTTTTTCGACCAATATTTTTCCGATTTTGGGACGTGGTGATTTCCTCTGATAGAGTGCAAGGCATTCATCCAGATGCTCGCTGCTGATATAGCCTTCCTGGATCAGTCTCTTACCAATTTTCATTGGGTTGTTTTCAAGATAACTGTATACCAGCGTTCCCTTGTGGACAAAAAACACAGCAGAATTGGCGGTGGCGGTGAGCTGCAACTCTCCTGAAAGAGCGGCATGGCTCACAAGCTGCATAAGGTTTTCAATCGTAATAACAGAAAGATCGCCCTGAAAAGCGACAGTTTCATTTTTTGTAAAATTAGCTTTCACCGGACATCACCTGTAAGAAATAAACTGGTTTATGAATAAAGTGATTGGCAGCGCAAGGACTGCAAATCACGCAACAGCATGTTATAACTGTAAAATATCTCCGGGTATATTCTTTTCAAAAAAGTGATATACCAACGTTGTTAGTATCAATCAAAGGCAGATGTCTCTATATAACTGGTGTTGACGCCAATGAAATTATTGGCCAGCGGAATCTTCTTTTTAACCCACTTGTCCTGCTTCCTGATGATCTCATAGACAACAACATCACTTAAGGGGATATACTTTTGAATTGATTTACTCTTGAACAATCCGTAAAACGTTCCCCTTATATCAAAGAATGAATTGACCCTCACCTTGGTGATCAGGTGGATGGACTTTTTTTCTTCTTGGCTCTTTTGCTTGAGCAGGTCTGCCCTCTTTTTCTCCTCAGCACTTCCCATCCTGATGAAGTCATCATGATAAAAGATGATATTGGGCTGTCGTATCTGGAGCCGATCAATTTTTTGAAACTCCGGAATACCTTCAATGGACACTGTTACGTTAAACAGCAACAGGGCATCGTTGAAGGTCTTTTCGGTAGCATCTTTCCAATAGAGATTGGCACTGTTGAATAGATCAGTTGTTCGTAAACTTGCATTGGGAATATCGATCTCTCCTGAATATTGCTTGCCCGGAGTAAAAACTGATATCTTTCTGCGCATTACCTCCATACACGTCCCCTTCTCTGATTTATCTTTTTACTGTCGATGTTGTCACCCGGTATGCTTATCATAGTTGACTCTTAATCAGTATCAGAATCCTGCGGGAAACCAGTAACTCAGTTAATGGTGAAAATATCCAGAATTTTCCGGGAATCGTCCAGAATTCTAAAAATTCGATCTTCCAGGCGAAGGTATTCAGAGCCCGGTGGTGCAGCGGGCAGCCTTCTCAGCAGATCGTGGGGCAGTTTCACAGAGCGGCTGTAGAGCGGTCCAGCCAGAACTTCCCCTCTGGCCACCTTTTTCTGCCAGCCTGGAGGCAGTTCACCGCCACGAGCCAGTTTTTTCTGCAGACCAGGAGGAAGGTTCTTTTTCTTCTTGCCATTTTTCTTGCTTTTTTTGGTTTGTGATTGATCCAGAAAATAGCTGTCAATAATACCCTGGATGGTTTTCTGGTTATACTGGTAACCTTGCAAGGATTGGGACTGAGCATGCTGAGATTTCCCTGTATGAGAAGAATTTCCCGAGGAATGCTCTTTGTTCTTTTCCTTGGCCAGGGCAGGACTGACGAGCAGAAACATACAGACTAGAATAAGAGCCTTGCGCATTTAACATCTCCCAACAGATTGATTATACATCTTAAAATTATAGTGTTACAAAATTATCTCAGGTTCAAAACAAATTTTACACGAAGCTCATCCAGGAACAAAGAGAATTTCTGATCAGTTAAAAAATATTTTTGCTGATCAGTCGGTTGTTGTTATCCTGATCCTCGTCAATCAGTATTTTTTCCCTGGCCCGGCTCTGCAGCCTGTAGACGACAATCAGGATTACTCCTGCAATATTAGGCAACCAGATCTCAGGGCTGCTCCAGGCAATACCATCAAATGAATAATCGCTGAACGGATAAAAAAATTTGGTGGGAAAATAATGTCTGGTATGAAAGGGGATATCGAGCAAGATATGAAAGGGCCATGCCAGCATGGCAAATGCCAGGATGCGATTCTTCCAGAATACAAGCAAAAGAACTATTACTGCAATAAGCAGGCTGTGACTGACATCATAGAACAGAAAGCACCAGGCCGGGATAATCTCTAAAGGCGGCTTGCCGGCCACTTGCTGACCATTTAGCAGCCGAATGAGAGCAAATGCCCCAAAGCTGACCATATCCGGCATGGCGCCAAAAGCCATGGCCAGCCAGGGCTTTTGGCGGCCAAAGAGGCCGTAACCCCAGAGTGTGTGACTGAAAATATCCATAAAGGACCACCGGTCTGCTATTCTATCAGGTCCTCCGATAATACGGCCTTTTGAAACAGCCATTTTTCGTCGCCCTTCTCCAGAACAAGTTCCACCGGGGAGAGCACCTCAACAGGCTCGGCTATGTGTGCCTTTCTCGTCAGGCGCACCATGCCCTGGACAACGGCCTCACCGCTTGCCGGGATGTCAATTAGCAGATCTTCAAAAGCTACCGTGATTACATCGTAACGATTGCGCTGGTAAATAAGATAGCGGATCATGAGATCCTGTTCCAGGAGTTCTTCATAACCACGTTCTGGGATACGCACCAGACAACTGTCCGGGAGCATCTTTGTTATCTCCCGTATCTTCAGGGCGGTTTGAAGAGCTGTCTCCTGTCCCTCCTTGCCAAGCTCCACGGCAAGTCCATCAAGCTGGCGCGTAATTACCTTTGTATCAGAATAATAATAGGCAAGCCAACTGCCCAGGGCAATGACTACCACCACAAAAAAGGCAATGAGCTTGTGGATCATCACATCACTTCCTTATTACAATCAGCTTATAATGGACAAGGAGCTGCAAACTGTAACCTGTCCAGCTCGAGCAAGGTTGCTGCCAGCAATCGGCAGCGCTGGAGCAGGCTGTTTTTAAGCATATACTCCCTGTTGGAGTGGTCATGCGTACCCATGGGGCCCAGTCCGTCAACTACGGGTACGCCCTGCCCTGCTATATTGGAGGCATCCGAGACTCCCTGGCGAAGCTCATCACTGATACTGCTTCCCAGGATATTCGCCTGTTGTTGAATAATGCGGTACAAGTTCACATTTGCTGCAGACTGCTCCATGACCGGTCGCCGGCCGGTGACGGTTAGTTTTGATTTGGTTCCGGGTGTCCCTGGCGTTGTTGTTATCTGCCGGATATTTTCCTGCAGGGCAATGCCGGCAGAGCTTGAACCATAGCGAGTATCAATCAGGGCCCAGGCATGTTCAGCAATCGTGTTTGGACCAATTCCGCCTTCAACCATGCCCACATTGACTATTTGGCCCCGATCCACATCATTTAGCTTTTCAAGTTCCGGAACCAGCCTGCAGAGTTCAAGAACCGCGCTGGCCTTCTCTTTACCGGCAAAGGCAGCGTGACCGGCCCGACCATGGACATCAAGCCGGTATCCTGTCTTCCCTCGACGACCGGTCACGACCTGACCTTCCGTGCCCCCGCACTCCGTCACTAATGCACAACAGGCATGGGCAGACAGTTCCTCAATTAATGGAGTAGATGTGGGGGATCCTGTTTCTTCGTCCGAGTTAAAGAGAACAACCAGGGGAATCTGTTCAAGCAGCCCCGCATCAGCAAGCGCCCGAAGTGCAAACATGATCACCACCAGCCCCCCCTTCATGTCGATTACCCCGGGACCATAGACCTTGCCGGCATCTTCCCGATACCAGTTAAAATTCGTGTCTTCGGGAAACACGGTGTCCATATGGCCGGTGATCAATATGTTTTTTTTTGTATCCAGGTCTGCGGCAGGAGTTGTAAACACCAGGTGATCGCCAAATTGATCCTGCGCTATTCGTTTACAGTTCAAGGGTAAATCAGCAAGATATTCTTCTATAGCCCGGCCAACGCGATCAACTCCCTTTTTATTAAAAGTCCCGCTCTGGATACAAACCAGTCGCTCAAGTAGAGCAAACATTTCAGGCTCACGAACAGCCAAAGCATCCAAGACATTCTTTAACATCTCTGCATCCTGGTGTTAATCAATCGCCGAAGGAGGAAACTGTAGAACAGTTGAACCCGGAACCATGAACCGTCAACCCCTTATTAATATCTTGAAAAGGAAAAACTGTCTTTCCCGTACTCGGACAGATCAGCATCCGGATAGCGGACCTCCTCACCGTTCCAGGGTTTGCGCAAGATGAGTTCATCCCCTTCCCTGCTTACAACGTTGCTGCGGTGCATGGGGATTTTACCACCTGCAGTCGCGATATAACGGGGAATAGCGTCACCGGAAATATTGCCGTACATGGACTCGACTATATCCCGTCCCCGTTCCACCGGAACCCGAAAATGGACAAACTGGGGATTACGGTAAGAGCAGTTAAAGATGTAATAGGGACGGACATACGCCTCCTGGATGGTCTCACAGAGTTTCCACATCTTGACCTTGGAATCATTGATGCCACGCAGCAGGACTGCCTGGTTAAGAACCGCGCTGACCCGGCCTGAGATATTTTTAAACGCCTCCCTGGATACCGGGGTTATCTCCCTTGCCGTGTTTATCTGGGTAACAACCCGGACCGGTTTACGATCATTTGATGCTTCCAGAATGTCCAGCAACTCATCATCAATACGCATGGGAACCGTAACCGGCACCCTGGTTCCAAGGCGCTTGAGTTTGACATGTTCTATGGAGTCCAGTTCCTCAAGCAGCCATTTCAACATCGAATTCGGCAGGACAAAGGCATCGCCGCCGGTTACCAGGACGTCACGGATACGTTTATCGGAACGGATGTAGTCCAGAGCTTCACCGTAAGCCTCTTTGGAGAACATTTTATCTTTCTTGCCGATATGGGCGATACGCAGACAGTGGGTACAGTACATGGCGCACATATTGGTCGACTTGATGGTCACCACCCGGGGATAGAACTGGTCCACCAGCCGGGCCGGTGAGTGATCGGCTGCCACCGGCGGTATCTCTATACCGGCGTTGTCCACCATCTCGCCGGTGGGAATGGACTGGAGCATGATCGGGTCATTGACTGCACCGGGCATGATCAGGCTGGTGTAATAGGGGGTAAGCCGCATCCGGTAATTTTTGGTTACCCGGATGATGTCCTCTGCTGCGGTAGGGGAAAGATCTATAAGGCCTGCAAGCTCATCCACGGAACTGATCGCGTGCCGGATCTGACCGGGGAAGGAATTCCATTCTTCATCCGTCATGGACAGGCTTTTTTTTATTCGTTCCTGGTTTACCTGAATGGTATCCCATAACTCTATACCGGAGGGGGCTTCAATATCCTTGCGGGCAAGGTAATCATCGACCCGTGCATCGGCCTGGGCCACAATTCGCAGGGCCTGCCCTACCCTGCCGCCGACTGAAACCATGTGCTCATCGATCTGCTGGTGTTTTTCAGCAAGCTGAGTCAACTGTTCTCTGCTGATAGCAAGTGCCGACATTGAAATTCCAGCGTCACGAAGATCTATTAATGCCTTAAACAGGGCAACAATGGGGCCGGTCTTTTCTTGCTCCCGTGCAACAGATAACAAGCCTGTTATTTTTTGCAGTTCATCCCCTGTCGGGGTCTTACCTGTCTGCTCTTCACTGAAGAGGGCATCCAACAGTTCAACCGTATACTGGTCCGGTTCACTCATTTCCCTGTCTCCTATGTTATCAGGTGTGGGGCACCTGGCTACATCTACAATTTGTCTGATCCGGCTGTCCGTTTAACTCAAGTATATACTATATTACGGTATAACTTTTCGCGGCGAGGCGCCGCTACTACTGGCTGAAGGGTAGGAACGGCGCCTCGCCGCGAAAAAGTATATATTTGAAACGAATAGTCAGCTTGCCTGAAAATCATTGCTGAACGGTCAACTTGATCATTTTACGACCCAGTTCAAGTCCCTCGTTTACATTTTGATGATCCTGCCCTATCGACACTACCCTTGAGAGAAACGTACCTGGTTTGACCTGCAATCCGGAACCCACATGTTCGAGCACCAGAAAATCTTTTTTCAAGTCCCCTCGGGCAACTCTGGCAAAACTTTCGTGTTCATGTACGGCCTGAGGAATATAGCCACAGGTCTGACAGCTTTCCTTGAGCTTAAAGTTATAGGTCCCCCAGCACAGGATCGGGTCGGGAACAACAGACGGCTCGACAGTATTTTCAGGAAACCTGCTTTCTTTAACCGCATAGTATTCAAGTTCAGGCAGACTGGGGCTGTCAGCGGGCAGCATCTGCTCAAGGGTATAACAAAATTCCAGTGTAGTTCCCTGTTTACGGGCATTAATCTCGATAAAACGGACCTGTTTGTCTCTGGTAATAATATAGTCACAACCGAATATGCCCCGATACCCATGGCGACCGATCTCTTTCCCAACCTTACGGGTACAGTCACTGAGTTCCCTTAGTATTTCCGGTGACAGCACAGAAGGCCAGGTAGAACCTATAAAACGATTGCCCCCCTCTATACACTGGTCAGCAACACCGGCAATATAGACATCTTCGTCATTAGCGACCACGGCCAGCACAGTGGGATCATGATCATGCGGCATATAGCGGGTAATCAAAAATGGAGCATCTTCTTTTGAAAAAAACGACTCAATCTCTGCGCGGCTCCTGGTAACAATACTCCCTGAACCGGCAGCACTGTAAACACGGGAAACAAAAATCCCGTCACGCCAGGTGGGTCTCAGCTCATCGGTCACGGTTACCAGTTCCGATAAGCAACTGCAGATTTTATAATCAACCAGTGGAATGATGCCATCCAGCAGCTCAAACTGAACGGCTTTGTTGTTGAATTTCTTTGCCAATTCCTTTTCTGGGCCCAGCAGATGGACACCATGGCGCTGGTCAAGACTCATGGCAGGATCACTCTCAAACATGTAAATATAAAGCTGATCCTGATGATCAAGAATCTTATCGACAAGCCCTAGTATTAATTTGTCTTCTGAAACTCCACGGAGAAATGTGCCGGTCTCCCGGCGACAACTCATCGGCGGTTCATATAGGGATTGGTTTAAATCCAGGAAGGGTACAATAAGATTTGCGTAGTTATACTGGTCGTGCAGGTCCGGAACAATGGCTATACATTCAACAAGCCTGCCGGAGATCTGAGAAAATATTTTTTGCAGAAAATCTGTTAACCCGTGAGTTTTGAGTTCACCTATATAAAAAAAATAATAAATCTCTGGATCATACCTGAAATTGGTAAACAAAAAATCATCCTGCATGGCCTTTTCCCACAGATCTGACAAAGTCGCTTCATTGTGACTTTCATTTAACTGCTCTCATACCTCCATGCAGAAACAGATTCAACCACTATCTTTATTAAATTTAAAAAATACAAAAAGAAAATATGAGACAGGGACAAAAAAACTCCCTGATTTTATTCCTTATAATTTGCTATTCAACACTACCACCACTTAACCTTCCCCTTATACAATCTCAAGCCTTAAAAAACGGGACATAGACATCACACAGTGGTCATCGGTAGAATAACTGGTTGTTACGTATAAACAGTAGAAACTTACAATTAAGGGATTGCTAAGGAATCCAGACCTTCGATGTGGCAATATAACGCATCCAACCATCTGGATGCATTTCTTAGAAGGTCCTCTTCTGGGGTAAAAAGAGCCTTTTTAGAGCTGAAATGGTCTACTTTTTAGACTATTATTGCTTTAGTACGAGGCGATAACTTGGTCCGCCCCCATTGTCTTGTCCCTATTTTCTTGTTTCGTAAACGATCCGGAGGCTCATCTCTGGCTTTTGAATTCTCTTACCCAGTTCTCTACCACCGCTATGGCGCCGGACAAGGTATCAAGTCATCCACATCCTGCGCCATCACTCACTGCCGTCCATCCAATCAACCCGGGTTGACATTCTGATTCACACTGAAAAAATTATCAGGGTCGTATTTAGCTTTCACTGCCGACAGCCGCTCATAATTTGTGCCGTACGCACCCTGAATCCGATCTTCATCTTCACTGATAAAATTGACGTATACACCCCCGGTAGCGAAGGGCTCTGTGGCTTTGTAGAACTCACGTGCCCATGCCACACATACATGGTCCTGGTCAGATGTGTTCCAGCGGGTATGTACATTCATGATGAATTCGACATCGCGGTGCGGATAAGCGGTGGCGTCAGGTGCAACCCGGTTGATCGCGCCTCCCATTTGCGCAACAAAAATCTCTGACTGCGGGCTGGGAAGTCTGTAACCATAATCGACCAATATGTCGATTAATCCGTCGCTCAGTTCGGTGAAGTTGTGCGACTTCCAGTAATTACGTGCGCCGGGCGTCAGCAACGGATCGAAAGCCTGCTGAAATCCGGCAAAGGGATGTGGTCCGAAGCCATCGGCAATGGGCTGCCCCAATTCTCGCAACGAAGACAGTGCCTTTTCTCCCGCATCTAAAGGGCCGTTGTATAGTGCGGCCAGGATCAACACTCTGGTCCCATGTACCTCTGGAGCGAGAAATGGGAGCGGCGGCGCGTCACGCATTACTGCCCACACAGTCAGCTCTTCGGGACAGCTCGCGCAGAATTCTCGGTACTTATGCAACACGGAACTGGCCTGGTCAAAGGGGAAGATAACGGGACCGGCCATGACTTCCGGCCCAACGGGGTGCAGCCTGAACTCAAACGAAGTAACGATCCCGAAGTTCCCACCACCCCCGCGGATGGCCCAGAACAGGTCGGCATGGTTATTTTCATCACACCGCAGACGCTCTCCCTCGGCGGTAACTACTTCGGCGGCGATGAGGTTGTCAGCCGTCAGACCGAGCGAGCGACTGGTCCAGCCGAAACCACCGCCGAGTGTCAATCCTGCTATACCTGTCGTAGAATTGATCCCGGTGGGCACAGCCAGTCCATAGGCCTGTGTCTCGTGATCCACATCGCCGAGCGTAGCCCCGGGGCCGGCCACGGCTACCCGTGTGTCAGGATCAACCCGGACAGTGCGCATGGCGCTCAAGTCAATCAATAATGCACCGTCTTGGAGAGACTTCCCAGCAATATTATGACCGGCTCCACGGATCGATGTTAGCAATTGACGCTGCCGGGCAAACCGTATCGCCTGAAGCACATCGGCCGTTCCGGTACAGCGCACGATGAGACCAGGACGACGATCAATCATCGTGTTCCATATCTCACGTACCTCGTCATAATTGGAGTCGCCGGGCGCAACGATCTGGCCACGGACTCGTCCTCGAAGGCCCTCCAATGTTTGGTTATCGAGGATTACAACTTCGCCACTTAGCGAACGAACTTGGATTTCATTCATGATTTTCCTCCATCTCCATAGATTATATTATGTCACAGGAGGCTGCTCAAACATCCGGGAGATTCCCACTAATGATCAGACTCCTCGAATAACTTTTACATAATATGCTAAATTCGACTCAATCTTTGTCAAGTTGAACAGAGACCGGTATTGGTTTTGCGATGGTGTTGAAAACCGGTGAATATTTCTGAGCCATCTTGATAAGTTCCTCTTTCTTATCCTCAGAAATATCCGCCTCTATTTTAAAATACACGCGGATATTCTCATACCCCACGGGAACGTCCTCCGATATTCCAAGAAAACCACGGAGATCCAGGTCTCCCTCGTACCGGGATTCCACTTTTCTTATTTCAATGCCTCGGGCGGCTGAATGCGCTACCAAGCTTGTTGTCAGACAACCCGACAGGGCAACGAGAAGATACTCTACGGGATTAGCTCCCAGATTCCTCCCGCAAAGAACAGGAGGCTCATCTATTTCAAAATTCATGGGGTCTCGCGAGCTATCCTCCTGCCCAGCGCCATAAAAATCTGAAATCGTCGCACGATTGTTTGTCCCGGCGATCCATTTATTCGATGCACGAAACTTGAACTGAGCAATTTCAGGTTTTTCCTTAATTTGCTCTATCGTACTGAATAACTGCTCCACATTTACTCCATTGACATTCTTTTCTTGTGTCATCTTGGTGTCCTCTATTTTGGTTGATTTTCGACCACTCAGACCATCGCCTCGTCTTTCCACTTTCGAGCTACTTCTCCTCGCGGAGTCAGCCAGCCTAAGAAGATAACTGCTAACCATTAAGCTGCGACGTCCCCAACCAGGTGAGTACGTTCAGTGGGATCGACAATTGCCTGGATGCCCATAATGGTGCCGTGGACAGCGCTCGATCAAAATGTGAGCCAGATCAGGCTGAGGTGCGCCTCGTGTTGGTTTCACCTTGTTCACGATAATAATTATTAATTATAACCACAAGGTGGTGCACGTCAAGGGATCATATCGCTTTCCGTATAGGTTGGAAGCGTGGAATCACTGAAAACAGTAGTAGCGCAACGATATTTGCAGTGAAAAAAAGGACTGATTTAGTTGGATATGTTCATTGGCAAGATCAACCACCGGCAAAAGAATGAAAACTTGAGCCTCTTCCTGAGAACTGAACCACTACGCGGAACGTTCTCCCACCTGTATGTGTTAATTCCTGTCATTACGCCTACCCTTTCTGGCTTAAACCGGTCATCGCTTTTTCCTCACAGATGGCTTTCTATATTGGCAACCGGCAACAACTCGACAAAGCTCTGCAATTAACACGAGCGGGAATAGGCCTCTTCGGCGAGCCGTTTCGTTCTTTTACCAGTCGTTGTGAACTTCCTCCTGATATTCCCGACCATATCGATGCCTTCTGGTGTATAGCTGAAGAACCCATCGTCGGAGAACAGTGTACTACTCCCACCCGATCCTGCCATGGTGGGCGAACGATGGCGCAAGATGTGGATGAAGCGGCTGCACAGCAGTGGCTTATGGTTAGAGAAATGGTTGCATCATCAGCGACGTGATGAGTATTGGCGACATGGTTCCATCTGCGAGGACTGGAATGCCATACAGTGTCCGGTGATGGCCGTCTCCGGCTGGGCCGACGGTTACTCTAATGCTGTATTTCGTCTGCTCACAGGATTACAGGTTCCACGCCTCGGCCTGGTTGGACCGTGGAGTCATAGGTATCCTCACGAAGGGGTTCCCGGACCGGCCATTGGTTTTTCACAGGAGGCGCTGCGCTGGTGGGACTATTGGCTCAAGGGGCAGGACACTGGGATTATGGAAAAACCAATGCTGCGGGCATGGATGCAGGACTCCATACCGCCGGAAACCCACTACGAGTGTTGCCCCGGCCGCTGGGTCGGAGAACCAACCTGGCCATCACCCAATGTACAGGAACAGGCACTGATACTTGTCTCTCCGTGCACTCTCAAACCACCTCAAGCTGTGGTAGAAGAAATGTCCATGACAATTCAGTCCCCACTCAGTACGGGACTTTTTGCCGGCAAGTGGTGTTCCTACGCTGCCGCCCCTGACCTGCCCCATGATCAACGCAAAGAAGACGGTGGAGCGCTGGTGTTCGACAGTCAACCACTGGAAAAACTGGAAATTCTCGGTAGCCCTTGGCTAGATCTTGAACTGAGCAGTGATCAACCAGTGGCGATGATCGCAGTGCGGCTCTCTGATGTGGCACCTGATGATAAGGCGACCCGGGTCACCTATGGTCTGCTTAATCTCACCCACCGCGAGGGATCAGATAATCCAAAAATGCTGCAACCGGCACGTTTCTATCGCGTGCAGGTCAAATTCAATGACATCGGGTATAGTTTTCCTTCCTCTCATCGTCTGCGAATTTCCATCTCCACCTCCTACTGGCCACTGGCCTGGCCGGCACCTCGACCTGTTCGTTTGACGATCCGTACCGGAACCAGTTCATTGGGATTACCGGTGCGGCCACCACTTGGTGAGACGGACCTGTGCCTCGACTTTGCTGATCCGGAGTGTGCCCACCAATGGTCAAGAAAACGCTGACGCCAGGTCGCCATAGCTGGCGGGTTATCCGCGATCTGGGTACCAATCTGACAACCCTGGAAGTAATTAATGATGATGGCACCATCTATATCCCCGATATCGATATAGAAATGCAGCGCAGTGCAGAGGAATGGTATAGCTACCAGGGATATGACTTCAATACGCTACGTGGTGAAACCATCTGGAATCGTGGCTACCGCCGTGGAGACTGGCGTGTCCGTACCGTCACCCGCACCGTGCTCACCTCGGATCCTGACTTTTTTCACATTCATGCGGAACTCGATGCCTTTGAGGGCGGTCATCGTATCTATTCCAATAACTGGAATACCAGTATTAAGCGCGATCTGGTTTAATGCAAACAATCATACCTGTGGCAACATGACGACTATAAATTAATTAAGACAGAACACGATGTTAAAGACTATACAGGTAGTACGTATTCAGGAAAAAGCTCAATCGATGTCACCGGTGAGACGGTTATAGTTGCTGAAGTTGAGATTGTATGAGGTAAGGTCAACCGGCGGTAGGCAGCCTGGGACTTGAGATGTTTCTGAAAGTCTCAAAGGCGGGTAACCGGATTTTTTTAAATTTCCCCCCATCATCCAACCAAGTCAATCATACTTTCTCTATACACATCTTAACCGGCCACTTGCTTACCGCTGGTGGTTGGCCTACTGTTTATAACAAATTCCTCCTTCGACATAATCAGGCTACACCAACATTGACCTCTTCGTGAATTGAGAAATACCAAACAGGATATACCGGCGGAAAGATTCCATGACTGGACGGGCAGAACGGTATTAACTCTCGATTTCCACTGTGTTGCCGTTTATCATTGTTGAGGAATAAGAGGGTTGCAATTAGTTATGGTCACTTTGCCCTGGAGCATGTTTCCCTTGGAATATTCGCTGAAAATACAGGTATTGGTTTTCGGATCATAGTTTTCAATCCACAGATTATCATTTTTCCATGTGGCGCACATGTGGAACTGGCCGTCAGGAACGGAAATCGCCATAACGCTTGACAAAAATCTGCTGGAAATGGAATGCGTAAGCTGCCCAACTGATAGCCGGAATAAGAACTGCAATGATAAGTCAGTATGGCTTCGTAAGTATTATTGATGAGATTTTGGGCCACTGTATTAGAAAATAACTTCTGCATCGTCGGCCGCCGGGTTCCTTAACTCCGATATTAAGCCACCATTTCTAATGGTGGACCCGGAAAGGTTCTACCGTTCCGGAGAAAAATAAAATAGGCTCTTCCTCCGGGAAAGTTCCA
>Ga0209013_10002002_pt1 | contig 18665 bp, 20 predicted proteins | sample Cruoilmetagenom2_FD_187291 | JGI IMG/M metagenome (GOLD analysis project Ga0209013, IMG submission 187291) | Oil polluted marine microbial communities from Coal Oil Point, Santa Barbara, California, USA - Sample 2 (SPAdes) (version 2) | ecosystem: Environmental > Aquatic > Marine > Oil seeps ...
CGCAGCGACTGTAAACTCAATATTTTTGGTGAACAGTTTCACCTCTCGCCTGATCTCCAATACGAGTATGTGGTAGCTACCATCGATGTTAAAGAACAGAAACTCAGAATCTTCCTGGATCAATTCCAGATGGAAGAATTTGATTACAAATTACGTTGAAGTAACGACTGGAATCAGGCTTAATATCCTGATTCCAGTTGAACAGTAAACGATGTTGTGGCACATTTTTGTGTAAACGATGTCGTGGCACTTATCACGTAACCGCTCCCTTCACCCGCCCCCATCCCATGGACTTATTCATCCTTTAACCCTGCCTGCCGCTACGCACCAGCTCATCCATCTGCAGCATTGCCTGTCGCCAGGCCTTGCCCTGGTTGCCGCCAGAGACCATCACCTCCATCAATGCATATGCGAGATGACGATGCTCCGGAGACAAATCCCCGAGTTTATTGAGCTTGAACAGACACCCGGCCTGTTCATAGTTGATGGCATTCATCAAGGCATAGAGGATTAACGCACTCCCTGATTGAGGGGAGTCTTGAATGCACTCTATGATCGCCTGCAGTGTTTGTTGATGATCTTGCATCTGTGAAAGCCTGTTTCCCGCCATGACACTTTTCGGAGAATCACATGGAATTAAATAAATAGCAGAGAATATGATACTCTTTTGGATTCAATGCAGCTCGCAATTCCCGGGAGAACACAATGCAGCTTCAACAAACCATACTGGCGTCGACTGTCGTCGCAATTCTTTCAGTCGCCCCATCCATGGCTATCGCGGATAACTGTCCGGCCTCGCTCATGACTGATGAGGAGCGCACAGCCCATCAGACAAAGATGCAGGCCATGTCTGCTGAAGAGTGGAACACATACCGCAACGAACAATATAAAATTTACCAGCAACGCGCACAGCAAATCGGCTGTGATATACCAGCAACTCCCCCATGGCAGACAGCCGGGGCATCATCACCTGAAGCAGTGGCCGTTGATGCTGCAAAACAGGAAGCTGCGCCAGCAGCAGAGACAACCGCTGCCGCCTCTCCCACTACTCCAACTGCAGCAGTCGAAGATCTACGCAAGCAGGCTGAAACACAGCAGCAAGCGGCACAGAAAGCAGCTGAAAAGAGGCGCGCTGTGATGCAGCAACGCATGCAGGCGGCACAGCAACAGACAACTGCTCAACAGCAGGAACCAACATCTGCAGCTGCCGGGAAGGCGCCGGAAACCGCAGCAGCGACACCCCCTCTTCCAGCTGATGATATGCACAAGGCCGCTGAAGAGCACCGTCAGGCTGCAATGAAAGTGATGGAGCAACGTCGCAAAGAGGAGGATGCGCGTCGTCAGGCAATGCAGAAAGAGATGGAAGAGCGGCGCAAGAAAGCTCAGGAGCGCTATGAAGCCGCCAAAAAACAACATGAGCAGAAGCAAGCACAACAGGCCGCTGCTCCGGCAGCTGCAACAAAGCAGCCACAACAACCTGCTAAGCAGAGAAAAACCATGCCGGCGCCTCCTCCAGCCGACAGCAACAAGATGCGTCAGCAAGCTGATGCACGCCGTCAGGCTGCGATGAAGGAGATGGAGCTGCGTCGCAAAGGCGCGGAGGCTCGTCATCAGGCCATGCAGAAGGAGATGAGTGAAAAACGCGCTGAAATGGAGAAGCAACAGACCGAGACTGAGGCAGCTCTGCAAACTGATATCGCCAAACAGCGCAAAGAGGCTGACGAGCGCTTCAAGGCTACAGCTGAAGAGATGGAGCAGCGACGTAAAGAAGCCGATACGCGCCACCAGGCGGCAATGAAAAAGATGCATGAGATGGATGCTGAATTCCAACAACCGCAAACTACGCCAGCCGCCAAGGGGCCGGCAACCGCAGCTGCAGACCAGTCTCAACAGGCTGCAGTCAAATCTGGAGATGCAAAAGAGACAGCGGTCGATCAACGCAGAACAGAGGTTCGCGCACCAATGCAATCGCGGCCTGAAATAAGCAGGGAGGAGTGGCTGAAACAGATCGAAGCCCGCCGGCAGGCAGCAATGGAGCGCAGAAAAGCCAGACGCGCCGAAATACAAAAGCGTTCACAGGATCAGCGCATGCCTGCTGGGCCTTCTGCCTTACAGATGCCGACAGCCGAGCAGCAACAGCGCTACGAGAAGAGACGCCAGGAGTTGCAACAGCGGCGGGCACTGCAGGAAAAACGTCGGCGGCAGTATAGAGATGAGATGCAAAAACGCATGGACAGCGCCATCGATAATCTGCCGGCTGCACCAATGGATGCCGAGCCATCAACACCAGCTATGCGGCAGCAACGCCGCTCTGCCCCCAGACCCCCGCAGGGTTATGGACGCAGAGCTGATGCACCCTATGGATATGGCAGAGCCCCTGCCCCATATGGCGACCCATCTGCACAACCGAGGGATTATGGCAACGACTATCCGCGATAGTTCAGAGATGTTCTAAGCATAAAAACGCCGGGATGATTCCGGCGTTTTTATGTGGTATGAAGCTGAAAGCTGGAGCCGCTGTAACATCTCAAAAAGCCCGTGCAGGGCACACAAATTGTCATTTCGAGCGAAGGGAGTAATCTTAAAGCCTCGGTTGAATGCACAGATTCAGGATTTCCCCCTTCGGTCGAAATGACACATGGTTCTGCATACGCTTGATCTATGCACAGGGTTATTAAGAACTTACGAGCCGCTCAGAAACTATTTTACCCCTGCCATCAGTCCGCGAATTCGCTTCACATAGCGGCGAGTCTCCTCTGAAGAGAAGGTTGAAACCTGATCCCAGGTTTCAATTTTCGAATGCACCTTGTTCGCTTTTTTATAGGCTTTTCTGACCCCGCCAAAGCCGGCATTGTAACTGCCAAAGGCAAATGCCAGGCGCTCATGGGAGTCTAACTCATTCTCACCCCAGCGCCTGTACATGTAGCGATCATAGTAGATGCCTGCTGCAATATTCCAGCGTGGCGTGTTGATACTCAGCAGATGCGGGTTCTTGCGCTTGATCTCTTTAAAGGTTGAAGGGAGAATCTGCATGACTCCCACTGCTCCCGTTCGACTCTTGGCGTGCGGCTTCAGGTTTGACTCCGCGACCCCCTGGGCCTTGAACCAGCGCCAATCGACATTTGGACCGAAATAGTGCTTGGAGTATTTCCGGAAATGGTGATCATATTTGTTACTCCACTTTTCATCCGACAGTGGAGGATCCTTGACTGCAGCCAGTGCAACAGCTGGAATCAACGGCACCAGAAGCCACAACAGTGCACGCGGCATCTCAGTTCAGCCCCAGTCCGACAACCAGTCCCAGCGCAGTGCCGATGCCGATAAACATCCCCATGATCATCAGACCGACCGCCATGTTCCCCTCCTGCAGTTGCTCCGGAATACTGAAACTGACAAGATGGCTGAATAGCTTGCAGCCCGTCCACATAAAAAACAGCGTCAGCACACCGCCGAAAAAGACATATAGCAGATTCAGAACAACTGGATCAAGCGAGTCGGTCATTGTTTTCCTCCGGGAAATTATTATTCATTCGTTCATGGCAACCGGTGATCAGAGTGGTTAATCAAGCCGCCCCTACTTCTCCTGCAAAAACATCCTCTGCTCATTACCACTATTACCAAGCATAGGTTAGTACAGGCCAGCTATCAAGTTCAGTGGCGCCACACTACTTGCCATGCAGATAATCTTCATCACTGAAGGAAAACACCCATGCCGGTTTGAGTATCACCAGGATAGTGATGATCCAGCCATTGAGCATCGCTTCGGGAAAAAACATCAGAGGAATCCATGGATAGTAGTTATATGCCAGTGCCTCCAGGGGCGCCTGTGCGGCATAGAGCAACAGCAGAGATGCAGTATAAGCCGCAATCATTGCAATCAATCCACCTGCCATGAAACCATTCAACAGCACATAGATAAAGAAATTACGCGGCAGCCATGCACGCGCCAGCAACAGCATGACCCAGGTGAGCGATGCCGGCAGCAGGATAGCAACCAGCGCCGTTGGGAAATAACCGCTCCAGTCGCCGAAGCCAGCGAGAATAACTCCCGCCAATACCAGGCTGCCGCCCAGTACCGCAAAACACCAGCCAACCATCAGCGTCAACACTGTCATTGCGATCAGATGAAATGCTACCCCGGCCATCATCTCTACACGCATCGACCAGAGAAGCATTAAAAGCGCCAGGGATCCAAACAGGATTGATGAATTACCGCCATCAAGCAGTTTGCGCCATGGCGCGTGACGTACTGCAGACAGCACGAACGCGCCGTAAGCGATGCCACAGGCCATCACGAAATCCGGGCCAAACAGCTCACCGGAAAGTTGCATTAGAGAACCTCTGAATAAGTTCATGGGATGGGGGTTCGGGGAAGGGCGATCCGGATGCCCATTGTAACTCATCGATAGACAACCCTTCCCCCGTAGACCAACTTGCAGGAATGCTCTGGTCTAGGCGCGAAGCGACTTGATCAGAGCTTCATTAGCGAAAAATATCCTCCACACCCTCCATACCGCACTTCAGTCCTGCCAGCTGACACCCCTGCACAAGCGCTGCCATCGGGCTTTCTCCCTGCGCAAGTGCATGAATGACTGCCGCATTGAAAACATCACCTGCTGCGACAGTGTCAACGATTGAGGTAAGCCTGACCGCTGGAGCGTGCAGCAGCTCCCCATGCCGGTCGAGCGCCCAGGCACCCTTATCACCCCAGGCGCAAAACAGCAGCGGCCGCTGCTCACCCAACTGCTGTGCTACACCCTTCAACAGGGATTGCGCATTGTCGCATCCCGCTGACAACGCATAGTGGCGGGAAAACAGCAATACCTCCGGCAGATGAAACAATGCTTCGATGCCGGAACGCGGTTTCTCGATCTCGACACTCACACGCAAACCATCAACCCCGGAGAGACTGCTCAGCATTACTTCCAGCTCATCAGGATCCCTGCCTTCAAAATGGATCCATTGAAATTCCTCCGGGTCAACGCCTTCAAGAAACCACTCTGCACGATACTCAGGGAGATCACGCAGATGCATAATAGTCCTGGATCCACTCTCATCACTGAGGGTGATATAGGAGGTTGGCAGCTTGCCTGAGGTCAGGCGGCGCACATGGCGGAGATCGATCTGCTGCCCGCTCAGCACCTCCTCAATATAGGCAGCATCAGGACCCTGTGGTAATACGCCTGCCCAGGCGCAGTCATGCCCAAGCTGCGACAGCACAGTCAGCGTATTGGTTGCATTGCCGCCACGACAACGGCGCTGCGACAACACCCGCACTTCACTATCTTCAGCCGGATAGCGCTCAACCCGATTGATAACATCCAGAGTCGCAATACCCACAGCCACTATTTTCATGGATCAACAAGCTCCCAAATCGGGGTATTTATGGCGACGTAACAGCTACTGAGATGATTTCGCCATACAAATACCTTATCTTCTTAGCATAATCAGAAATAAATGGCACATTTTTCTATCAAACACCTCACGAGTATGGTATTTTCCGTAGCGTCATATCTACACTGACAAAATATCACAATATGAGGAGGAGTCATTTATGGCTGCAAAGAAAAAAGTTGCGAAAAAGGCTGCCGCTAAAAAACAACCAGCTGTTAAAAAGCTGCCGGCAATTCGAAATAAAATGACCAAAGCGGATATCGTTGCGTCAATCGCTGATACTACAGGTTTAACCAAGAAAGATGTCGTTGCAGTATTCGGCTCTCTTGGCCACCTTGTCACCCGCCACATCAAGCGAAACGGTTCAGGTGAGTTCCAGATCCCCGACACCGGTGTTAAAATCACCCGCGTCAAAAAACCTGCGCGCAAAGCACGCATGGGCCGCAACCCGGCAACGGGCGAACCTCTCAAGATCGCCGCAAAACCTGCGCATCTTGGAATCAAGGTTGTTGCATTGAAGGCGCTGCAAGATACGCTCTAGGCCTGATTGACCGACAGGTCATACGACGGGTGTCGGAAATTCCGCCACCCGTTTTTTATGCGTGTTACTCCTGCCTCAGAGTCAGCTCCCTGCCTCGCTGAATCATTGTCAGGCGCTTGAGGAAACTCATTCCAAGCAGCGCTTCCCCATTGAGATCAGGAACAATGGTCGCTGGAACGGCCGGCAATTCAATAGACCCGAGCTCGACCTTTCGCAGCAATGTACGCCACCCCTTGACCTTGCCATTGGCCGTAGATACTATAACCGACGCACCTTTCTTCAGCCCAAGCAATGCTGCCTGATGCTCATCGATGGCCACATCTGTGGCGCCGGTATCGAGCAGGAAGGTCACTGCTGAGCCGTTAATGGCGCCTGTAGCCACATAGTGACCTGAATGATTGCGCAGCAGCGTGACTTGTGGAACGCCTTCCGCAGTATGAGTGACTGTCACCTGGCTGTTGGGATTGCGCTGCAGCTGCAGATAATCTGCAGCAAACCAGCTCAACAGCAACAACAGCAATCCCCAGGCGAGGATGCTCATACCTAAGCCAATGCGCCGGGTCTCACTCATCGTCAATAAATTCCTGGTCAGCTTTTCTGGCGCATCGCCTTGCGAAAATAGCTGCGGTAGAAGGCAATCGCACTCTGCCCTCTGGCGGCAACATCAAAAACTTTCCATCCCTCCTTGGTCAGATGCACGCGAAAATCGATACGCCCCGGATAGCCTCCCGGATTATTGATCAACGCTGTGATGGTGGTGCGATCAAAATTGTTAAACCGCGCCGGCAGATAGACGACATCCTGGTCATCATAGCTGGAGAGTTTTTCCGCCATGGCCGTAAGAAACATCACTTGCAGTTTTTTAACCAGACGCTGATGCTGCGCATCTGTCATATGACGACCGTATTTTCCTGCGGCAGCCTTCTCCATGAATGGAAAGTCAAAAGAGGGGGAAATTTCAGTCGCCAGGAATTCACCCAGTCCATCACCGTCCTGATGCTCCTTGAGATAATCGAGCAATCTATCCATCCCCTTCTGCAGCATGACAATCGGATTCTCAACATCCGCTCTCTTTTGAGCAGGGAGTGCTCGCGCAGAAGCGACTGCGGCTGTTTCCACGGTTGACGGCGCAACCGTAACGGGGGCTGTTTCCGCATGCAGGGAAACAGCAGTAAAAGAGAGCAGGCCGCCACAGAGTAAAGCAACAGTTTTCATCAAGTTTACCTCCAATAATTTGTGTTCGCCATGATAACCGATCTCGAGGTGACTCCCAATATTCCTGATTCCCTGTCACTTCTCAATAACTCCGTGCAGGAAAGCAGGGTTGGGATGTTACGATTCTCTGTGATAATTGGGTGTTTGATGGAGAGAATGTTAATGAATCACTTTCTGCGCGCATAAAAAAGAGGTAGGATGCTTTCCCCGCTTTATGCAAACCCCTGATTGATGAAGATTGGCCACCACAAACTGTGCAATCAACTGATTCTTGCGCCAATGGCAGGCGTCACTGACCGCCCGTTCCGGCAGTTGTGCCGTCGCCTGGGTGCAGGTCTGGCAGTCTCTGAAATGGTGACCGCTGACACCAGCCTGTGGGGCAGCAAAAAATCTTTGCTGCGCCTGGATCACCAGGGTGAGACAGGGCCGGTTGCCGTTCAGATCCTTGGCGCCGATCCGCAAAAAATGGCCATGGCGGCACGCATCAATGTCGATCGCGGGGCTGACATCATTGACATCAACATGGGCTGCCCGGCAAAAAAGGTTTGCCGGGTTGCAGCAGGATCTGCTTTGATGCGCGATGAAAAGCTGGTGAGCGAGATTCTGCTGTCGACTGTCAAAGCAGTTGATGTCCCTGTCACCCTGAAAATTCGCACTGGATGGGATCATCAGCAGCGCAATGCCGTGAAAATCGCATTGATTGCAGAGCAGTCAGGCGTGGCTGCCGTGACCATCCATGGCCGCACCCGTGCAGACAGATTTACAGGAGAGGCGGAATATGGCACTATTCGCACAGCCAAACAACGACTCTCTATCCCTGTAATAGCAAACGGCGACATCGATTCACCACAAAAAGCAAAACAGGTCTTGGCATACACCGGCGCAGATGCGATCATGATCGGACGCGCCGCCCAGGGAAGGCCATGGATCTTTGACGAGATCCAACACTATCTGCAAACCGGGCATCTCGCCCCGGCCAGATCATCGCAATGGATCTGCTCAATCCTGCTTGAACATTTGGAGGAGCTCTATCGACACTATGGAACTCAGCATGGTGTACAGATAGCACGCAAACATATTGGCTGGTATAGCAGGAGCCATCCCGACAGCGCAGAATTCCGCAAAGCGGTTTTCCTGACCGAATCACCTGATGCGCAGCAACAGATGATTCGTGACTATTTCCTTGGGCAGGAACAGGCAGCATGACAGCAATAGTAACTTCGACCACACACAACACCACCGTCAACACATACACGAAAGAGCTCAAGGTACGCAGGGAAAACGCCGGGTTGCCTCTGCGCGACTGCGTACGCCATGCAGTTGACGCCTATTTCAAGAACCTCAATGGACATCCCGGCGAAGGTCTCTATGCGCTGCTGTTAAGCGAGGTTGAAAAGCCACTGCTTGAATCTGTCATGCAGCACACCGGCAGCAACCAGAGCCGCTCTGCTGAGGTGCTGGGCATCAGTCGCAGCACTATGCGCAAGAAACTCAAACATTACCACATCGACTGAGGGATGATGCATTTATTAAAATACCAATCTCGCTTGCCTTTTTGTCCGTGCTTTTCGTCGCCACTTTGGTTACATAGTTCACTATGCGCCCGCCGTGGCAACAAAAACCACAAACAAAAATTCGGCACATCTTGGTACTTTAATTTCTGCCTCATCCCTTAACTTTTCAGCGGAGAAAACCCCATGTCTTCAGCCATAAGCCGCGCGCTGATCAGCGTTTCGGATAAAACCGGAGTTGTGCAGTTAGCCCAGGCGCTGCATGAGCGCAGTGTCGAAATTCTCTCTACCGGCGGCACCGCCAAATTGCTCATCGAACATGGCGTCCCTGTTATCGAGGTTGGTGACTACACTGGCTTTCCGGAGATGATGGATGGCCGTGTAAAAACCCTGCACCCGAAAGTACATGGCGGCATTCTTGGCCGGCGCGGTGTCGATGACGCAGTCATGGCTGAGAATAGCATTCCACCTATCGATCTTGTATGCGTCAATCTCTATCCATTCGAGGAGAGCATCGCCAGGCCTGACTGTGATCTTGCAACAGCCATCGAGAACATCGATATCGGCGGGCCGACGATGCTGCGCGCCGCTGCAAAAAACCATGCATCGGTCACCGTCATCGTCAGCAGCGATGACTATCAGCCTGTGCTCGATGAGATGGATGCCAACAACGGCTGCCTCTCCGACGCGACCCGCTTCAAACTGGCGACCAGCACCTTCGAACATACCGCCCGTTATGATGGATTGATTGCCAACTATCTTGGCGCTATCGTAGAAGACGGCAAGCCCGAAGGGATGCCGCGCACATTCAACATGCAGTTTCGCAAGAGCCAAAGCATGCGCTACGGTGAAAATCCGCATCAGGATGCAGCCTTTTATGTTGAACAACATCCGGGGGAAACCACGATAGCCAGTGCCACACAGCTGCAGGGCAAAGAGCTCTCCTACAACAATATTGCTGACACCGATGCTGCGCTTGAGTGTGTCAAACAGTTTGCCGATGCCCCGGCCTGTGTGATCGTCAAGCACGCCAATCCCTGCGGCGTCGCCTATGGCGACAGCGCACTTGAAGCCTATGAGAAGGCCTACACGACCGATCCCGAATCTGCTTTTGGCGGCATCATCGCCTTTAACCAGGAGCTGGATGCGGAAACAGCACAGGCGATTGTTGATCGCCAGTTCGTCGAGGTGATCATCGCTCCTTCGATTTCAGCTGCTGCCGCCGAAGTCGTTGCCGCCAAAAAGAATATTCGCCTGCTGCAATGCGGCCAGTGGGGAGAATCACAACAGCGACTCGACTTCAAACGCGTCAACGGCGGGCTGCTGGTGCAAAATGCCGATCTTGCGCTCTACGATGAACTCAAGGTCGTCACTAAACGCCAACCCTCTGAAGATGAGATGCGGGATCTGCTGTTTGGCTGGAAAGTCGCCAAGTTTGTCAAATCCAATGCCATTGTCTACGCCAGTAACAGCATGACCATCGGAGTAGGCGCCGGCCAGATGAGCCGCATCAACTCTGCCCGAATCGCCGGCATCAAGGCCGAACACGCCGCACTGGAGGTGAAGGGTTCGGTGATGGCATCCGATGCCTTCTTCCCTTTCCGTGACGGCATCGATGCCGCTGCAGAGGCCGGCATTGTTGCCGTGATCGAGCCGGGCGGCTCCATGCGGGATGATGAGGTCATCGCCGCTGCCGATGAGCACGGCATGGCAATGGTCTTTACCAGCATGCGTCACTTCAGGCACTAGAATCCTGGCGCGCAACACCTTTGCAATGGAACAGATTCATCCCACAGCGATTGTTGAAGAGGGGGCACAGATTCATCCCTCCTCTTCTGTTGGCGCCTTTTCGATTATTGAATCCGGTGCTGTGATTGGCCCTGAATGCATCATCGAAAGCGGCGCCCGTATCTTCAGCGCGGTGCGCATGGGCAACAATAATCATGTCTTTCATGGCGCCGTGCTGGGATGCGAACCTCACGATCTGAGCTACACCACTGACAAGAGCAAACCCCTTACCATTGGCAACGGCAATATGTTCAAGGAGGGAGTCAACATCAGCCGCGGCGTCAAGACGACAGTTGGGAGCACCATCGGCGATAACAACTATTTTATGAGTAGCGCCCATGTAGGCCATGACTGCCATATTACCGACAACATTGTCATGGCTCCCCACTCGGTTATTGCCGGTCATGTCAGCATCTCCGAGTATGCCTTTATTTCAGGCCTGGTCGCAATCCACCAGTTTGTCAACATTGGTCAATATACGATGCTGGCCGGCTGCTCCAAGGTCGTCAAGGACATCCCGCCATTCACGACTGCTGATGGCAACCCCGCCCGCATCGTTGGTTTCAATAGCGTCGGCATGAAACGCGCCGGCTTCAGCAGTGTGGCCCGCAAGCGCATCAAGCAGTGCTATCACACCCTCTACCATGCCGGCCTCAATACCACCCAGGCGCTGGAACAGCTGAACAGCAGCACATTATCAGCAGAAGAGCTCTCCATTGTAGATTTCTTTGAGAATAGCGAACGCGGCGTTACCGCTCACCGGTAAATCTTGACAACACCGACATTTTGATTTAAATCAACAAGACATCTATTTCAGCCTCAATCGTTCTCTAAATAGAGTAGGATCATAACTATTATTGTCATGATCCTCCGTTGTACTGCCGACGGAAATAACCTGGAGAGATTGAAATGAGAAAACATCGGCTATTCTCCGGTAGTTTGCTTACCCTGCATTTCACCTTTACGACTCTTCTGATTTCCGCCCTGATATCTGCGACGGGCAGCAGCACAGCTTTTGCCAAGCAGCATGATCCAACCATCGAGTTGGGCATCTCCGAATACTCCAAAACAGATCAGGATCATACCGTTCCCGCCCGGACAGTTGATAGCAAGTCAACCACCGACCACACCACCCTCAAGGAACTCGCAGGCCCCTTTTTCAGCGGCTCAGAAGTCACCAAAGCCTGTCTCGAATGCCACAACAAGGCTGGAGAGCAATTCATCAAGAACAAGCACTGGACATGGAAATACACTCATCCGGTCACCAAACAGAAACTTGGAAAAAGCGTTCTAATCAACAACTTTTGCACCAATGCGCGCGGCAATGAGGGGATGTGCGCCCAGTGCCATGCGGGCTACGGCTACAAGGACGACTCCTTCGATTTCAGCAATCAGGAGAACATTGACTGCCTGATCTGCCATGAGTCCACGGGCTCCTACTACAAGACGCCTAACTCAACCGGCAACAAAGCCTGCTCCATCATGTTCGCGGGCAAGCCGCCGATCGAGTGGGCCAAAGTGGCGCAAAGCGTACGCATGCCGGGGCGCAACAACTGCGGCAAGTGCCACTTCTACGGCGGCGGCGGCGATAATGTCAAACATGGCGACCTCTCCTCCGCACTCTTCATGCCGGACAAAAATGTTGATATCCACATGGATGCAGGGGGACTCGACTTCAGCTGCGTCACCTGCCATGTCGGAGAGGGTCATGAGTGGGCCGGCAGCCGCTATCAAATGACGGTCAATGACAAAGTCGGTACAGGAAAGCCGGGGATGCCGCGGGAAGTCGCCAGCTGCGAGAGCTGCCATGGCTCCAAGCCGCATGACATTGTTTCAATCACAGGCAACAAACTCAACAGCCATACCAGCAAGGTCGCCTGCGAAACCTGCCACATACCGGCGATTGCCAAAGGCGGGGTTGCCACCGAGGTGGAGTGGGACTGGCGCACCATGGGCAAACTGAAAGATGGTGAAGGCTTCAAGTTGAAGGAGTATACCCAGGGCGACGGCAAACATCGCGCCACCTATAAATCCATCAAGGGTGACTTCAAATATACAGAGAATCTCGAACCCGTGTATGCCTGGTTTGACGGCGTCATGCACTACACGACGATTGATACCAAATTTGATCCGGCTATAGGCCCTGTCGATATCAACAGTTTTTCAGGCTCCGCGGATGATCCCGATTCGCGCATCTACCCGTTCAAGCGCATGAAGACATTTCAGCCGTATGATAAAGGCAATAACACACTGGTTTACATGGAACTCTGGGGAGATACCGACAGCGCCTTGTGGGGCAACTACGATTTTGCCAAATCCATCAAGGCGGGGATGGAGAAGTTCAATCTCCCCTATAGCGGCGAATGGGGTTTTGTCGAGACCCACTCCTACTGGCCGATCAACCACATGGTCGCTCCCAAAGAGAGTGCACTGGCGTGCAACGAATGTCACTCCGGCGAGGGGCGGCTCAAGCATATTGACGGGGTTTATATGCCGGCTACCGGTAAAAACAGGTGGCTGGATATCATCGGACTGCTGATTATCCTGGGCACCCTGGCCGGCGTACTGGGGCATGCGGCAATTCGCGGCATTGCCACAAAACGGAGGAGAAGCTGATGGAAAACCAAATGCCAACGAGCACCCACACCATACAGGTTTACAAGCTTTTTGAACGCATCTGGCACTGGAGCCAGGCGGCATCCATCTTTATCCTGATCTTTACCGGCCTCGCCATACACGGCACGCACAGCCTGATCGATTTCGGTACGGCGGTTACCGTCCACACAGCGGTTGCTCTCGCATTGCTGCTGCTGTGGGTATTCGCCGTCTTCTGGCTCTTCACCACCGGACAATGGCGGCACTATATTCCCACCACCAAACACTTTGTGCAGGTAGCGCGTTTTTATGCCTTTGGCATCTTCAAGGGCGAGCAGCATCCTTACCGCAAGACCTATCTGCGCAAGCACAACCCCTTGCAGGCAATGACCTATCTGCTGGTTAAAATTGTGATATTCCCCGCCATCTGGATATCGGGCATTGCTTACTTGCTGGTGAGCATCGGCCAGGGAGATTTTCTTGGTGCAATCGGCATGGAGTACATCGCCCTGTTTCACTCGATCGCGGCTATCGCTATTATCGTCTTCATCATTGCGCATATCTACCTGCTGACCACCGGACACTCCTTCATAGAGCATGTCAAACCGATGATCACGGGCAATGATGAGGTGGAGTTAACCGTCGAAGAGCTCGCCTTCATCATGTCGGATGAACCGCAAAAACTGAAAGTCGATTCGAGCGACGACTAGGCAGTTGGCAGTTTGTAGGGGGGATAAGGCGTCTTTTGCCGCATCCACCAATGCGTTAGAACCATGGTGGATGCGCTGTCGCTTATCCCCCCTACGGCATGTTTATGATAATGCACTGCCAACTGCAGACTTATTTACAACCCTTTCACGATCTCCAGCAGCGCATCATCGTCCCACTCTCTGGCGCCAACAGCCGTATAGCGGATATTGCCATCTCTATCCAGCACAAAGGTGGTCGGCAGCCCCTTCACCGGCCACTGCTTGATGACGGCACCGCTGCGGTCCAGCAGCACCGGAAAGTCGATCGGATAGTCTGCGCTGAAGATAAAGATGGTATCTTCATCTTCTCCGACATTGACCGCCAGCATCGAAACCTCATCCTTCACCTTGCGCCAGGCGCGATTCATGGAGGGCATCTCTTCACGACAGGGAGGGCACCAGGTGGCCCAGAAGTTGATGATCAGCGGTTTGCCGCGGTAGTCAGAAAGCCTGTGCTTGCCGCCATCCACATCAACAAGCTCGAAATCGGGAGCAGGTTGCGGCCCCTGGTATGGCATCAGCGACTGCTCGCCGGAGACAGCGACCGAGCAGCTCAATAACAGCAACAGCATCGAACGGACTAAAACCTGAAGCATCATCTATCTCTCCTCAGCACATTGAATTCCCCTGATCCACGCCTCTTTTTGAACGCCTCCGGCAGACCAAACGACCTTGAGGTCGAAATAGCTGCCCGGCAGAAGTCCAAAACTGGTCATGCCCCAGCCATAATCTCCAGGCGCAAAATCCTGCTGCGTGGGAAAGGTCGCCCAGCGAAAGGCGAGACGCGCCGCATCGCTGACCTTTCCGGCAGGCCATTCACTATCCCACTGCTCCTTGGGCTTGATCGGCCCTTCGCTGCCATTGTGCAGCATGCGCCACCGCTTCAAATCCACATCAACAGCGCCGTGTGCATCCTTGTCTGCGCTATTGCTGCCTATTGTCTGCATGATGCAGCCAGTTGCAATAGTGTTGGCAGTCTCTTTTGAAAAACCGCGCGCCAGAAAGAATGCGCGCGTCTGATCCGGCAGCAGCTGCGTCACCTTCAGCTCGAAATCACCCTCTTGCATTCTCCAGCTGAGCAGTCCGGTCTGTTCATCGACCGATCGGATCACATCCGCCATTGCAGGCCCAAGGATCAGGGCGAAGAAGATAAATAGAGCGTTGATCTGATGTATCGGGGAGAGCATCAGTCGCCAATATCTGCTTTCGCGACGCCTGAATCAATCGCTGCCTGCATCACTGCCGGAGCAACATGCTCTTTGAGACGCTCATCCAGTGGTTTTGGAATGATGTAATCAGGGCCAAAATGCAGTGACTCGAGCCCGTAAGCATCCAGAACCTGCTGCGGCACAGCTTCATGAGTAAGATCCTTGAGGGCATTCACCGCGGCGATCTGCATGGCATCATTGATGCAGCAGGCGCGGGCATCGAGTGCGCCGCGGAAAATGAAGGGAAAACCCAGCACGTTGTTGACCTGGTTGGGATAATCGCTGCGTCCTGTCGCCATGATCAAATCATCACGCACACCGGCGGCTATTTCAGGACGAATCTCAGGAACCGGATTGGAGAGCGCAAACACAATTGGCTTAGGCGCCATACTTGCCAGCATCTCCGGCGTAATCAGCCCTGGCCCGGAGACCCCGATGACAATATCAGCGCCATCCATCGCCTCCGCCAGGGTGCGCCTGTCGGTATCCGCAGCAACACCCCATTTGTAGGGATTGAGGTCCTGGCGACCTGTGTGAATCACGCCTTCACGGTCAATCGCCAGGATATTGTCACGGTGAGCGCCCATGGAACAGAGCAGACGGATCGAGGCAATACCCGCAGCACCTGCGCCAATCACAACAATACGCGCATCTTCGAGTGTTTTTCCCTGCAGTTCAAGCGCATTCAGCAATCCGGCGGCAATAATGATTGCTGTGCCATGCTGGTCATCGTGAAAAACCGGGATATCGAGTTGTTCGATGAGAGCCTGTTCAATCTCGAAGCAGTGAGGTGCTGCGATATCTTCCAGATTGATACCGCCGAAGGTTGGCGCAATACGCATCACCGTTTCGATAAACTCCTGCGGATGTTCGGCATCGACTTCAATATCAAACACATCGATATCGGCAAAATGCTTGAACAGAAGCGCCTTGCCCTCCATGACCGGCTTGCCGGCCAGTGCGCCGGTATTTCCCAATCCAAGCACAGCCGTGCCATCGGTGATGACAGCCACCAGATTCCCTTTGCCGGTGTAGAGATAGGCATCTTCAGGATTATCTGCAATGCGACGCACTGGCTCCGCAACACCCGGCGTATAGGCCAGCGCCAGGTCATTCTGCGTCTCCGCCGGCTTGGTCAGAGTGACAGCAAGTTTCCCCGGAACGGGTTTGGCATGGTATTCCAGTGCGGCCTGGTTAATGGCATGATCAGCATCCTGTTTACTCATAGTGCTCTACCCGGGAAACTTGTGAATAAAAAAAGGCGCCTTCATAGGCGCCTTTTTTGCGTCGACAATGTACTACTGCTCAACGACTGTAGCGTTTGCGGAACCTGTCAACACGTCCACCGGTATCAACGACTTTCTGTTGTCCGGTATAAAAGGGATGGCATGCGGAGCAAATATCCACATCCATCTCGCCACTTGTATCTGTAGAGGCCGTCTCAAAGCTGTTGCCACAACGACAGGTAACTTTGATCGCCTTGTATTCAGGATGTATGTCTGCTTTCATCGCATTAATACCAAAAGGAATTTTATCAAGAGGCGGAATTTTACAGAAATTAGCTGCAATGCGCAAATCTCAAATCGATGATTTGTAAAACTTTCCGGCCCGGTACGGTGATGCTCTAAAAGAAATCCAGCATGAAGCCACTGGCATCTGTAGCGCTGCTTTTCATATCAATACTGATAACATGCTCCTCATCCGGAGCCATTTGACTCCTGGCATACGATGGAGGCAGATACTCCCGTGCATGAAACCGGTTTCTCGCCTGTATCACACCTTTAGCGTCAGTCAGGGAGACTTCAATCAGTGGAAATGGCTGTGGATGGGATGCATGATTCATCAAACCCAGCTGCAATCGATAGAGGCCCGCCTGCCTCTCAATATCCGTGAAAACCCTGTTAGTCAGGCCAATCATCTCAGGATGGTGTCTATTCGGCCGGGTATAACCCATACTCTTGAAAGCTGAAGCGACAAAGTCAATCGCAACAGCCTGATCACGATAGAGATAGAGAGCCTGGGCCGCCAACAGCAGCAGCATTACAACCACTCCCGCGGAAAAGCCCCGGGACGCACGGCCTCTCTTTGCGGAACCCACATCTGATAATGCAAGCAAACGCTGTTCCAGCGCATCTTTTTCGAGCTCCTGCTGGTCGATGCGAGAACCTGAAGCGGTCAGAATTGTATATTGCTTGTGCTGCCCGTCGGAGTAGCGAATTTTTCTGCTCATCAAATTTTCACTTTACCCCTCCCTTCCCCCGAACCCCCATCCCATGGACTTATTCAGACCTTCCCGGGACGATGATGTGACAACAATTTCTCTAGGAGGCTGCCGGGTTATGGGGTTCGTAACGAGCATGGTAGGGAAGCGAGTACAAATTTTCACGATTTTGAGGCGCATAGTGGGTACTACGCAACGAAAAATCGGGGGAATTTGGGCAGCTTCCCTGCCAGCGCAGTAGAATCATCCATAATCCGACAGCCTCCTAAACGTAGGAGAGCCACCCCTCATGCGCGGCGCTGCGGCCATGCACCGCATCAAAATAGAGGCTTTGCAGCTGCTGGGTAACCGGTCCGCGGAAACCGGCGCCCCCGCGAAAACCAGCACCGATGGTGCGCCCATCCAGCTCCCGGATTGGCGTCACTTCTGCTGCAGTGCCGGTAAAAAAAGCCTCGTCGGCAATGTAGACTTCATCCCTGGTGATGCGCTTCTCGACAACCTTGTAACCCAGTTCATCAGCCAGCTGCATGATGGTGCGGCGGGTGATGCCATCCAGTGCCGATGTCAGATCGGGGCTATAGATCACGCCATCGCGCACGATGAAGATATTTTCCCCGCTGCCCTCCATGACATAACCCTCGGCATCCAGCAGCAGAGCTTCATCGTAGCCAGTGTCAATCGCCTCCTGCAGGGCCAGCATCGAATTGATATAGTTGCCATTTGCCTTGGCGCGACACATGGTGATATTGACATGATGACGCGTAAAAGAGGAGGTGCGAATACGGATCCCCTGTGCCAGCGCTTCGTCACCAAGATAGGCGCCCCACTCCCACGCGGCGACCATGACATGCACCTTGAGGTTATCGGCGCGAATCCCCATCCCCTCGGAACCATAGAAAGCCATGGGACGAAGATAGGCGGAGTCGAGGTTATTTTCCCTGACGGCGTGAAGCTGCGCCTGATTCAGGGTGTCGGCATCAAACGGAATCTTCATTCCCAGAATATGCGCCGAGCGGAAAAGGCGGTCCGTATGATCCTGCAGCCGGAAAATAGCCGTCCCTTTCTCTGCATGATAGGCGCGCACGCCCTCGAACACGCCCATGCCGTAATGCAGCGTGTGGGTTAACACATGAACCTTGGCTTCACGCCAGGGAACCATCTCGCCATCGAGCCAGATTACACCATCACGGTCTGACATGGTGGTCATCAAACTTACCTCTTCATGAAATTTTTCTGCAGGGCTGAATATTATACTGAAACTTTGAACGATTGGCTTGAATGATACGCTACGCCTACAGAGATGTAGGTGAGGGGCGTGAGCAGGACGCGGAAGCTTCGCCTACAGGGAAGCAGAGGCGGGATCAACCAGTCGAGTAGGCAAGTGGAATCGCACCCCGAGCCTCTCACAGAACCGGACGTGAGACTCTCGTCTCATACGGCTCT
>Ga0209013_10002003_pt1 | contig 18662 bp, 13 predicted proteins | sample Cruoilmetagenom2_FD_187291 | JGI IMG/M metagenome (GOLD analysis project Ga0209013, IMG submission 187291) | Oil polluted marine microbial communities from Coal Oil Point, Santa Barbara, California, USA - Sample 2 (SPAdes) (version 2) | ecosystem: Environmental > Aquatic > Marine > Oil seeps ...
ATCTCCGAGCCCTCTCCATGGGCCATCGCCAATGGCAGCATGCCAAACACCGTGGTCAGGGTTGTCATCAGGATTGGTTTGAGCCTGATGCGTGCTGCTTCAACCGTGGCATTGATTCTCTGCATCCCGTTTCGGCGTTGAATCTCAATGGTCTCGACCAGCACGATGGCATTGTTGACAACGATGCCTGCGAGCATGATCATGCCGATCCACACCGGCATGGAGATCGGTGTCGCAGTGACATCGAGGCCAACTGATACACCGATGACGCTGAAGGGAATCCCAAGCAGAATCACCAGCGGATTGCGCAGCGACTCATACTGCACGGCCATCACCACCAACACCAGAAACAGCGCCAGCGCCAGCAGGATCATCCCGAGAGAGTGGCTCTGCTGCAGATTCTTGAGGCTGCCTGCCTCGATAATGCCATAGCCGTCAGGCAGGTCGATGCTGTTGGCGATCTCCAGCGCTTCGCGCAGGGTCTGCTGCATCTTGTCCGCATCGACCAGGGATGCGCTCACTTCAACGATGCGCTGCTGCCGGTCGCGCTCAATGCTCGCAGGGGCGGCCTGAATGATAATGGATGCAACGTCGGCGAGCCGCACTGCAGGATGCTCTTCGCTCTTTCTCAGCAACTGGATATTGTGCAGATCACCCGGGCTGCGCCATTGACTCTTTTTTAAACGCAGGCGAACATTGATGCTGCGATCATCAGCATAGAATGTGGTGATGATCTTGCCGTCGAGAGCGGTGCGCACCAGCTGGCCGATCGATGACGCATCAATACCATAACGGGCCGCCTTCTCATGATCAATCCGGATCACCATCTCGCGGGCCGGGTCTTCACTGGAGTGACGCAGGTTATTCAGGTTCGGCAGGGTTTGCAGCTTCTCCTTGAGCTGCTCGGCAATCGTGGTCAGGGTGTTCAGGTCTGCGCCGCGAACCTGCAGCGAGAGGTCATCTTCCCCCTGGTTGATGCGGATACCGCGCATGGAGCGCACATAGGCGCGCATGCGCAGACCGGGAATTCCGGCCTGCTCCATCTCTTTACGGAACGCTGTGACCCACTCTTGCGCCGTGATCGAGCGCTGTGATGCCTGTTTGAGCAACACCTGGATGGATGATCGGTTTGGACGCTCGATCTGGGTGCGTCCAAAAATAAATCCGCCCACGGTGGTAAAGATCGTATCGACCGCCGGCCGGGCATCGATGAGATCCTCAACCTGACGCGTCAGCCTGTCCATGGTGTCGATATCACTCCCTTCGTCAGCGCTCAAAATCACCATGATCGAGCCCTCGTCCATTGTGGGCAGCAGGCTGTCCGGCAGTTCGAGAAAATCACGTGACGTGGCTGCGATGCCAATCACAAACAGGGCAACGAGCAGCACTCTGAATATGGCAGGAAGGAGTAAAATGCGCTGCAGCAGCCGGCTGTAGCCACTTGCAGTTGCCTGGGTTATGGAAGAGACGATGCCTCTCTGCGGCGCCGGCTTCAGTCTGCCCGCCAGGGCCGGCACAAGGGTCAGCGAGACGACCATTGCAGCGACGATGGCCGAGGAGATGGTGAATATCATCTCCTGGAACAGCAGCCCGACGATACTCACAAGCAGCATAAAGGGGAGGATGGCAGCCAGGTTAGTGGAGGTCGAAGCAAAAATGGCCCCGGCGACCTCCTTGACGGCATTTGCGGGATCAGAGCTCATCTGCTGATGGCGGTGGATATTCTCCAGCATCACAATGGTGCTGTCGACCAGCATGCCGATACCCAGCGCCAGTCCGCCAAGCGTCATAATATTGATATTCAATTCCACGATTGACATCAGCAGAAAGGTAATCAGCATGGCGACAGGGATTGCCGTGCCGATAACCAGGGTGCGCCGCAGATCACCAAGCATCAGGAAGACCACCAGCATTGCCAGCAGCGCGCCGCTGGCTGCAGCCTGCAGGGTGGTGTCGATGGCATTCTTGATCTGTGTGGATTCATCCTTGACGATGGCGAGAGAGATATCAGCTGGAATCATGCTGTTCTCCCGGAGTTGTTCCAGCGCCAGTTTGACGGCTGTGACCACATCGACAGTATTCTCTCCGGGCTGTTTCTGCACCGAGACCTTGACGCCCGGCATGCCGTTGTTGCGTACGCGAATACGCTCTACTTCACTGCCGTCGTGGATAGTGGCGACATCGCTGACCAGCAGGTTTGACCTTGGCAGGCTCAGTTTTCCAAAGGCTTCGACACTGCTGAACTGACCGCGTGTCAGGCCGCTGATTTCGCCGCTGCTCATCTCAAGCCGGCCGGTCGCCGTGTCCCTGTTGCTGTTGCTGATGACATCGGTCAGTGTCGTGATATCGATGCCGCTGGCCGCCAGCCGTTCCTGATCAACCTCTATCTGAATCTCGCGATTGACCCCGCCGCCGACTTCGATGGCGGCGATTCCGGGAAGATTCAACAGCAGCTTGCTCAAGGTGTAATCAGCCCACTCCCTGATCTCCAGCGCCGAGCGCAGGGTGGAGGAGGCCAGCAGGACCATTACCGGCCGCTGAAAGGGATCGCGTTTATAGATGATTGGCGGTTCGACCGTATCCGGCAAAAAACGCCGCGCCCGGTCCAGACGGTTGCTGGCATCCCGCAGAGCGATATCGATGTCCTTCTCAAAATCAAAGGAGAGATCGATGGCGGAGCGCCCCTTGCTGGTGGTTGAATGGATATGCACCACACCTTCGGTAATCGCCAGCTGCTCTTCGAGCTGACGCGTCACCTTGTCTTCCATGATCTTTGCCGGCACGCCCGGATCCATCACCCTGACAAGCACCTGCGGATAGATGACGTGCGGCAGCAGGTCGATGCTCAGGCGTGTATAGGCGAGCAATCCCAGCATCATTGCGGCAAGCGTCAGCATCACCACGCCGATGGGATGGCGCATGCACCAGATGCTGATATTGCCGCGGGATTCCTTCATTCGGCTATCTTGATGCCGGCGCCATCCTCGAGACCGAGAAAGCCGCGCGTGACGATGGTCTCTCCATCACCGAGGCCGCTGCTGATGACGATCTGCCGGGATCCAAAAAAAGCGGCTTCCACAGGGCGTTTGTGCGCCTTGTCCTCTTCGACAACATAGACGTAATGGCCGTCCCGGGACTGCTGCAGAGCCTGATAGGGGATCGATATCTGGTGTTTTACGGCGGTCTCGAGCCTGACATTGACAGTCTGACCGATGAGAACATCCTGTGGCAGCGTGAGTGGTTTCAGCTCCATTAATCCCATCGCGGTTGATTCATCGATGGTCGGGTAGATGCGGCTGATCGTTGCCGGATACCACTTTTCATCACTTTGAGATTGCTCGGCAAAACGAATCATGGCCTGCATCTGCGGTTTGAACTGCAGCAGCAGGAACTCCGGCAGGCTGAGGTCAACCACCAGCGACTGCGGATCGACCAGCGTCAGAATGTGGCTGTTTGCTGTCGCCAGATCACCGGCCTCCAGCAGGCGTTCGGTGATAACTCCGTCAAAAGGGGCCTTGATAGAAGTGCGCCGGATATGTGTCTGCAGGCGTGTGACTTCCGCCTGCTGTACAGCGACTTCGGTCTGGGCCGCCACCAGTTCATCGATGGACGCTGCTTTTGATTTGGTCAGCCGCTGCAGCCGTTTGAGATTCTGTGCCTCCTTGTCCAGCCTGGCGCTCTCCTTTGCCAGCTCGGCCTGCAGCAACTCATCGTCGAGATGCACCAGTTCATCTCCCTGTTTAACGGCGTCGCCCTCATACCAGGGAAGAGAGATCACCATGCCCTCTTCAAGGGTATGGATTTTCACGCTACGCCGCGCCTTGAGGATGCCCCTGCGCTCATAGCTTCTGCTGAGACTGCTCCCATGCACCTGTGTGACGGCAACAAGATGCTCTTTGGACGGGCGCTTGTGCCCGCTGTTATTATCTGTCTCTTGCCCACAGGCGGATAACGATGCCAGCAGCACGATTGCTAGCAGAGATTTTATATCCAAAAAGCTTTTGAATAACATCATATCCATTAAGTTCTCAATGAGTTCGTGCCGTGTCTTCATTCGCTATTTTGTCATTTCGACCACCGGGAGAAATCCTAAAGCCGAATAGAGTGAGCAAGTTCAAGATTTCTCCCTTCGGTCGAAACGACAAGATATTTTGCACGGGGTTATTGAGACGTCACTCAATAGACATCGTAGTGCTTGATCTTGCGTCGAATATTGCGTTGCACAATGATCCCGTGTATCTGCCACTCGAATCCATCGAGAGGCATCTCGGGGTAATCGTCATTCAGCGCGACAAGCCGTTCTCCCTGATCATCATTGAGATACTGGCGAAACCAGCGCGAGCCTTCGATCTCGGCAAAAACGTAGGCGCCGCTGCTGCATTTGGTATTGGGCTCGATGATGACAATACATTCGTCAGGAAATTCAGGCTCCATGCTGTCGCCCAGCACTTGCAGGGCGAAGGGTTCAGACCCCGCACAGCTGCTCAGGGAGTCGCCAGCTTCATCTGCTATTTCTACTTTGATTTCAGGAAAATCATTCATGATTATAGGTTTTAGGTTTTAGGTGTTAGGTTTTAAGTTTAGGGCATCAGCAGAATTAACAGAATTCTACCGGTCTAACTCCCTCTCCCTCCGGGAGAGGGCCGGGGTGAGGGAAGCTACTTCAAACGTTACGCTACTCTATAGCGATCTGATGACAAATCGCATAGTAAAAATCAAATTCACCCAATAAAAACAGTAACTTGCTAATACATTAAGTGACTTGTATCAATCGAATTTAGACGAAATCCGTACCAATTCATACCAGAATAGACTAGAATAATGCTCGTAGTGATACAGAATTGATACAAAAAGCCGATACCAGATTGTGACTGATACCGGCTCCCACACAATCCTGCTGTAAGGAGCAAGATTATGCATATTTCAAAGTATACCACCGGAGGCGCATAATGGCTTCCATTACAAAACGTGGCAAGAAGTACCGCGCACTTGTCCGCAAGAAAGGCGTGACCAGGTGTAAGGCCTTTCAGACCAAATCAGCCGCCCGCACATGGGCAACCCGCATCGAGGCAGAACTGGATCAGGCATCTACCGGATCTCGACTCCCTGTGAAGGGATGGACTATGGCCAGCCTAATCGACAGGTATGTTGATGACGTAAAGCTGAATAGTTACTAATTTTCATTTAAGCTCAGGCACCTGGTCAGAGGATAAATTCTCCATGGAGCGGTTTCCAGACTAAACAGCTAGTACAGCATGAAAGGTTTAAAACTATGTTGATAAAAATGCTCTATTTCACACTGCTGACATCAGCTATTGCCGCATCAGCAAATACGGCGACAAACGATCCTTTCACAGCTGTACTGCAGCAGGGTAATAAAACAGTAACGTCTGTTACTCCCGACGTCAGGATACAAAAACCGACAGAACTTCACCCGGAAACCTATTACGTCACAGGCTCTGGGAAGAAAATCCATTTTCAAGTAAGAAAGAATGTCTATCTATTGACGCCGAAACCCACTCAGGCCAATAACCTTAAGGCAGAATTGTCTCAGATGGAAACTTCCTTGAAGACGGCGCATGGAAAAGAGCTGGAAGTGCTTCAGGATAAACAGTTCCGGGGCAAGATTCGGGTAAATATCAGGCAGGGAAAAAATGTGCCGGCAGCTCTCGGAAAGCTGCGTAGCAGGCAGGATGTCGCCTATATTTCCCCGGTGCTGGTGAACAAACGCGGGGCAGAGGTTTCTCTCAGCCCAGGCGTTGTAATTCGAATACGTAATGGTGGCCCGAAACCGGATGATTACCTGACAGTTGCTTTTGCCTCATATGGACTGCATTTTGTAAAAGCCCTGTCTTTTACTAACAGGGAATTTCTTTTTGAATATAGCGGGTTAGTGGAAGATCCCACTGGTCTGTTTCAGACGGTACGCCAGGTGATGGAATTACCTGATGTGGAATGGGCTGAACCAAATTTCGAGGCGGTACCAATAAAATATTTTACGCCGAATGACACTCTGTATCCCAATCAGTGGCATCTTAACAATACCGGTCAGAATGGCGGTCAGGTAGACGCGGATGTTGATGCCCCTGAGGGCTGGGATCTGTCACGGGGAGCGGGAACCGTTATTGCAGTATATGATGATGCAGTACAAGTGGGCCATCCGGATTTCACCATCTGGAATAACCCGGGAGAAACGGGCGCAGGGAAAGAGACAAACGGAATCGATGACGATGGTAATGGTTTTATCGATGACTATCGGGGATGGGATTTTACTGATGGTGATAATGACCCCAGCCCGGCTGCCGCATCTGACAATCATGGTACGGCGGTTGCGGGCGTTGCGGGCGCTCACGGGAACAATGGTGTGGGCGTTACCGGCAGTGCCACCAATGCGCAACTGCTGGCGGTCCGTATGAGTAGTGGTTTGTGTTCAGAATTTGGCAATGCGATGCGTTATGCGGCCAGGTATGCCGACGTCGTTAATAACAGTTGGGGCATTGGAGGCTGTGAAAGTGAAATAGATTCAGCAATCGCCGATGGGGTAAATGGTTTGGTTCCTGATGCTCGCAGAGGAAGCAAAGGTACTCCAATCTTGTTCGCGACGGGAAATTCAGCTAGTGGTTGGAAAAAGCTTACACTTACCGGCTTTCCTGTCGGCACATTCAATTTTGAATGGGAGTTTATAAAAAATGCCTCTATTGCCCAAGGTTACGATACCATGTGGCTGGATGATATCACCTGGCCAGGAGGATCCGTCACCGGATTCGAGGGCTCTACTTCTTTGCCAGCAGGATTTAGCACCACTGGAAATGCCAATTGGACTGTAGTTAGCGATGGTATTCATGCCCGAGGGGCAACTGGAAATTCTGCCAGGGCAGGGGCCATTGGAGATAGCCAAACAACCCGCTTGTTAGCCACAAGAACTGTTGGAACCGGGAATTTAACTTTCTGGGTCTGGGTTTCATCCGAGCAAGCCGGAGACGAAATGAAATTTTATGTTAATGGCACACTCTATTTCTCATTTTCACCAGGCCAGTATGGACACGTAAACGAAGTTGGCTACCCGTCTTCCAATCCCAACACCATTTCTATCGGCGCTAGTAATGATGGCGGCCCGAGCGGGCTGGAAGAACGCAGTAACTATAGTCAGTTCGGCCCCAAGCTGGATGTACTTGCACCCAGCAATGGAGGCTATCAAGGTATCACTACCACTGATCGTACCGATGCAGATGGCTATGACCCCACGAACTACACCAGCGGTTTCGGTGGCACTTCATCCGCCACTCCGCTGGCAGCCGGTGTGGTCGCCGATATCATCGCCATCTATCCGCATATCACAGCAAACCAGGTGCGGGAGGCTTTGCGGCACGGCGCTGACCAGATTGGACCTTATGTCTATGATAGCGACCGCAATGACTATTATGGCCATGGCAGGGTCAATCTGCTGAATTCCCTGGAATGGGTAAGAGATAACAATCTGGCTTTTGATTGTGATCTTAATGACAAACTGGTCGCAAATCGATGGGCATTGATTGGATCTCCCTGCACGGCCGATGCCCCGGGGAGTGTTACCAGCACGCTGGGCGATGATCTGGATATTCCCAGTTATGCCAGCGACTGGATTCTATGGGAGGAACGAAGCCCCGGCGCAAATAACTATGTTGCCCTGGCCACAGGCTCCGAGATCGACCCCGGTGTGGGTTACTGGATCAAGAGTCTGACTGGGAGTTCGTTTCTGAATGGGGGCGCATTAGATGTCGCTGGCACCACAACCCCGGTTGCATCGGATGTTACAGGCTGCCCATCGGCCAATGGTTGTTTTGTCATTCCATTGATTTCTCCTCAGGGAGGCGATACTTATGAGTGGAACCTGTTGTCTCACCCGCTGGCCTACCCGGTGGACTGGGCCGAGGCCCGCATTCTGGTAGATGGAACTACGGTCTATACCCCATCCGGTGCTGAGGGCGCTGATATCGTATCCGCTACTTATCAAGCCTGGAGTGGCAGTGCCTATGAACCCCATGATGATAGTACACCGCTTGTGGAAGGTACTCTTCAACCCAGCCAAGGTATCTGGGTAAAAACCCTGCCTGGAGCGATCGGCCATACTATCGAACTGCTGATTCCAGCCACGCCTTCACTTAAAACGAGTCAGCAGATCGATAAGAAAGAGTTGCCCTTGTACGCGCAGATTGTGAACTGGTTGGTCCCGACCGCGCATGCCGATGAATCCATGCTGATAGAAATACCCGGCCGCCGGGAACAAGCCATCGGCTATGCCGAGCGGGAAGCGAAAAAAGCCGCCAGCCTAAAACGCCAGCGTGAAGGCACCGACTGGTATGTGCGGCTCACGGTAGAGGCGCCAGAGGAACAGTTGAAGGATGCAGGCAACGCGCTGGGTCAACTGGCGGATAGTATCAAGGGCTATGATCGTCATGATCTTAGGGAATTACCACCCTTTGCTGCTCCCTATCTGACGATAGTCTTCCCCCATGAAGACTGGGGAGAGCAAGCCGGTGACTATGCCAGTGACTACCATGGCTACCGTTTCAGAGACCGCTGGGAATTCGAGATTCGCACGGACAAAATTGGACGGGAAGTAAGCTTGTGCTGGCAAGGGCCGGCAGAGGTTCTCGACCGTTCTGTGCTGATAGACTTAAGCACTAAACAGAAATACCGCCTGATTGCAGATGACCTGAATGATTGTCTACCACTTAACATGGATAACACAGTCAAACGTTTTCGCTGGCAGTACCGGCAATAGAGCTGAAAACGATTTCCTGGGCTTCAGTCGATCTGGGAATGCGCCTGATACATTGTCTTCAAATACTGGTAGAGTTGAAAAATGATCATGAAAACACCCCCTCAAACCGATGAGGCAACTGTGGAAACAAAAACCGAAGCGGCTACCTTAGTTTCACGCCGCGGTTTCTTGAAAAAAGCAGCCTACCAGGCACCTACACTGATGGTGATGGGCTCGCTGACCTCGGTAAAGACCGCTACTGCCGCATCCTGCTGCCCAATAGGGGAGGATTGTGGTTTGTTGCCACCCTGTGACCCTTGAAGTTATGCCCCTATGCAGACCACTGGGTTGGCTTGCATGATATATCCCACCGCTTAATCTGCCTGAACGAGACAGGCCGCTATATCTGGCTGGCGCATGGCGAAGGTGTCCCAGTTGCTGAGATTACCCGACAACTGTGTAAGAAATCTGGCAAATCCGAAAATTCAATGGAAGCGGAAGTCAGGCAGTTGCTGGCTTCAATCTCTGTGCTGGATCAGGAAGCTGATGCTAGCCCGCCATTTCGAGGAGATGCAGGAAGATCCCGCTCACAGCTTATCCGGGTGCCCGAATCGGAGCCTTCTTTTCAAACAATGTATTATCGGCTGGGGGGTGCTTTAATGGCCATCCAGTCTCCGCATAAACTCTTTCGCGAATTAATTACGCCGCTTATCGGCCACATGGCCATAGCAGTGCAAGCACAAGTCCACTTATTGATACAACTTGATAATGATGGCAAGGACTACTTGTTGCAGCTGACCAATGAAACTCTCAAACTATCTACGCATGATAAGCTTGCGGAAAGGCTGTTATTTGAAATGCTGGAAGCAGCGTACCGTGTTTCCAGGACACTGGCCGTGCTGCATGCCGCTGCGGTGGTGAAAGATGACCAGGCGCTGCTGTTTATAGGGGCACAGGGCAGCGGCAAGTCCACCCTGGTGGCAAGCCTGTGTGCAGAGAATATGACTTACCTGAGTGATGATCTCTGTCCACTGGATGAAAAAGGCAGGTTGATGCCAGTACCGGCACCGCAAGCGATTAAGAAAGGCAGCTGGCCGGTACTAAGCCGGGATTATCCAGATATTCTTGAGCTACCTGTCTATCAACGGCTGGGGCGTGCGGTACGTTATCTGCCACCAATAAATAAAAATGCAGAGAGTTGGCAGCAAGCCTGGCACGTGGGTGCGCTGATATTTCCAGGCTACGATGCGAATACTGAACCATTGATCGAAGCGTTGGACCCACTGGAGAAACTGCAGCTACTTACATTGTCCAACAGTCTGCGTGGAGATAGTGATCTTGCAGAACTGCTGCAATGGTTGGAAGAGAAGCCAGCTTACCGATTGAGCTATTCTGATACGAATCAGGTTGCTGGACTGCTTGAGCAGATCCAGCTGAATTGAACCTGTCTTCGCGCTAGATCTCCTACAGAATTTTTATTGTCTCCCCTTGTGAGGGTTAAAACCCTCCCCTTGGGAGACAATAAATTCTACCCCGGGCCATCCTCAGTCGGGGGTATGACCCGCTACAGAGATGATCGGTTTTTTTGTCCAAGTGATACAGATTTGATACGGAGGATGTGAAAAACAAGAAGGAATTAGGCTATATATGGCCTCATAGGTGGTTCAATATCGATGACAAATTGAATAGTGAGCTTCAGCATAGTATTGAATCAGGAAATGAAACCGGATTTCATGTAATCTGAGCACCATTATAAACAGTGAATTGAAAAACTTATGAAACAGCGTGGTATAGGTCAGAAAATCGCATATATTTCGGCCATTGTTTTTTACGTGTGCGGCATCGGCTGCGTCATTGCCGCATTGTATTACAATCGCCAGCTAGGGAGTGACAACCCCATCGTTGCCAGCCTGATGGCCTCGGTAGTCTTTTTTATCGGCAGCGGTATTGTGCTGCATGTGATTGGCAAGGTCGATCTTCCTGACCTGAAAATTCAATCGGATAAATCGTGAGAAGGTAACACCTCAATACCACCGTGCAAAATTGCCTGTCATTTCGACCGAAGGGAGAAATCTTGAACTCGTTCACTATATCCAGTGCTTTCAGATTTCTCCCGATGGTCGAAATGACAACATTGTGAATGGAGACCCGGAATCCAGTTGGCTTATATCCCGCACATTCTGGATTCCGCCCTGCGCCGGGATGACAGTGATACAGCACCACTCTTGAGAACAGCCTTTTGACAACACCGCAAATTGACTGGGTAGCGCACCGCGGGGATCCTTTCCGTTTTCCGGAGAACAGTCTTGCAGGCTACCACTCAGCCATTGCCGCCGGAGCGAACTATATTGAAACCGATATTCAACTCACTGCGGATGAGGCTCCTGTTCTATCCCATGATGACGGGCTCAATCGTATTACCGGTGTTGATATTAGCCTGTTTGATCTGACATATCAGCAGCTGCAGCAATTTCCCGCCTGTTATCCCGAGCGTTTTGGCGAGCGTTTCAAAACAACGCGCATCGCCTCTCTGGAGCAGTTTGTCGAGCTGTTATGCAGCTATCCACGGGTAACGGCCTTTATCGAAATCAAGCGAAAAAGTCTCTATCACTTTGGAAGAGAGCGTTGTCTGCAAGCGGTTATGCAGAGAATCGCTCCTGTGCAGTCGCGTATCTCTATCATCTCATTTGATTTGCAGGTGATTGCTGATGTGATGCACAATCGCACCGTAAGCGGGGGCTGGGTTCTGCCGCAGTGGGATGGACACACCCGCAAACAGGCAGCGGCACTCTCCCCGGATTATCTGTTCGCCAACATCAAACGCATTCCTCCAGGCAATACGGTAATGTGGCCGGGAAGCTGGCAGTGGGTGCTCTACAATATCGATGATACTGCTACCCGGGATGACTACTTGTCACGCGGGTTTCGCTTTTTTGAGACCAATCATATCGCCAAAATGTTGACCGGGAATGTCAAAGATGCGTCAGCCTGAGTCTTTTATTGATATTGTGCAGTGGGAGCTTGTTTGAGTGAATACTCTCTATTCGGCAGCGGACTCTATAGTGATTAATCCCTCGTCAATCAACTTATCCAATAACTCATTCAAATCCTTTTCCAGCTGTTTTTCATCAACATCATACTCTTCAAGCATGGTATCGAAAAGTTGTTGGAGATGGTTCTCCTCCTGAAGAAGTTGCCAGATGCGGGTGCCGACAGCGTCCAGGCCAAAATAGCTTTCACTTTGCAGATCGAGCAATACCGTTTCACCGCTCACTTCCTGTGAAAGAACCTCTTTGGAGATGCTGATTGTACTGGATAGTGGAATCGCCATGCTTATATTGTGTTGCTCAAGGTGCGAGCGATTGTAATCGAAGCAGGATGTTTCTTCCACGTGAAATGGTAGACTGCGCTGCATGAGATTCTCGGACTTACTGCGATTCATTACACCCCACCGCCGGGTATTGTATTCAATCCTGGGGTTGCTGCTCTTAAGCAGTTTGGTCTCTTTGCTGAATCCCTGGATTGCAGGCCAGTTTACAGGTTTGCTGATTGGCGATGTTGATACACGATTTTCAGGGATCCAGCTTGTTTTACTTCTCTGGCTTGGTGTGATTGCATTGAAAAGTGTCTTGACTTTTGCAACGCAATACCTGATTGGCAGCACCGGAGAAACCATCACCGCCAGCTTGCGTAGCCGATTGTATGATCACCTTCAGGCGCTGCCGTTAAGCTATTACCATCAGCAGCGCCCCGGTGATACATTGGCCTTATTAAGCAATGACGCCGAAATCGTCAGCCGGTTTGTGAGCAGCACGCTGGTGCAGTTATTGCCCTTGTTGCTGACCTTTGCCGGCGCATTTGTGATGATGTTTCTGATCGAGCCGTCTATCGCGCTGTTAGCCGTGTTGTTGCTGCCACTCTATTTCGTTGCGATGAAATTGATAGGTCGCCGCATTCGGCCTTTATCCAGGGCGTGGGTTGACTCCTATGCCGATATGGTTTCGTTTGTCGAAGAGAATCTCGGACTCTTGCCCGCCATCAAATCCTTCATCCGGGAGCCTCATGAAGCTGAGCGGTTTAACGAAAAAAACAGGCGGTTATTAGGCATATCCAAACGCCAGTTATTTATCCAGTCACTGCTCTCTCCGGCAATCACTCTCCTTGCGGGAGCAGGGTTGCTGCTGCTGTTGTGGCTGGCTAGTGTCCAACTGGCGCAGGGGCAATTAACATCGGCCGGCCTGGTCAGCTTGCTGATGTATGCAATGCTGCTCACGCAGCCTGTCAGCGGCCTGGCGGACGTCTATGGCCAGATGCAGCAAACCAGAGGCGCAGCTGAGCGCATATTGGCATTTTTTTGCGTACAGCCGGAGCCATCAAGTGAAGGCAAACCTGAACTTCCTGAAGCAACAGGCCAAATCGGATTTGAAAATGTCTACTTCTCTTATCCACAGCGACCTGCTCTGTTGACAGGTTTGAATCTGGAAATTCAGGCTGGTGAAACAGTGGCAATCACAGGAGAGAACGGGGCAGGGAAAAGTACGCTTGTGCATCTGTTGATGAGAATGATCGACCCGGATCAAGGGAGGATTCTGATCGACGATACCGATGTCAGAGAAGTGTCGTTGATGAGCTTGCGCGCCCGGATCGGACTGGTTGCCCAGCATACCCTGTTGCTGAATGGCACAGTTTCAGAGAATATTGCCTATGGTCGGCCACTCGCCAGTCAGGATGAGATCGAACAGGCTGCCGGAGCCGCACATGCACATGAGTTTATCAGCCGGCTACCCAAAGGTTACGATACATTGATTGGCGACCAGGGGCTGAGACTGTCGGGTGGTCAACGCCAACGGATCTCACTGGCGAGAACCCTGTTGAAAGATCCACCAATTCTGATTCTGGATGAAGCGACCTCGATGTTTGATCCGGAAGGTGAGAAAAGTTTTATTGAAGAGTGCTATCAACTGCTGGCCCGACGCACCGTGATATTGATCACGCACCGGCCAGCCAGCCTTGCACTGGCAGATCGCGTACTGGAGCTCAAAGAGGGGCAATTTGGGATTGCTTGCGATTTTCAGGAAACGAATACCCAACTCGCATAACCGTCCACGAGTTCAGTATCAATCCGGAGACGGGACTTTAGTCCCACATAAGTCAAGCGAGGCCAAAGCCTCACTTCCCATTTTTCAACAACCCGGGGGGCAATGCGTAAACATAAGGCCTATGAGGAAGATCGAAAATTGCTCTATGAGAAGTATTATCGCTAAGGAGCTGTTTATCGAAGATGCTGTTTTGAGGTTCTATTTATTGAGAAGAGAGCGCCATTCGTCACCGCCCCCTTTTTTCCTCTTTTTTCACTGTCTCCAGGCACGGTGGATTGAGTCGTTGCCGCTAAGCGACTAGATCATCTATATCAACCTGCAGCGCTTCTGAAATGGCGCGATAGACGCTGACCGATCCCTCGCGCCTGCCGGTTTCAATCTGCGAAATGTAGGATTTCCCGATCCCGGCTTGCTCTGCCAGGGCGCCCTGTGTAAGCCCTCTGTACTCACGCCAGACACGCAAAGGATGACTCCCGCCATCAATCAGCTCGTCAACAACGGAGCCGGGAATCAATTCATCTTCGTCGTCTTTGATTTCACGCATTGCCTTGTCGGCAGCGTTGATATCCTCGGCGTCTTCCGCCAACTCAAGTAACTGACGATAGGTTTTAACAGGGATCACCGCGTATTCTGGCTCCCCGTCTTTTTCCAGAAATTGCACGACAGTATTCATTTGTATACGTCTCCTCTTGGCCCGATTTTCAATACCAGCATGACAAGCTTCTTTTCCTGGATGGTGCAGATAGCCCGGTAGCGTCCAATCCTCAACCGCGAATATGACGTCCCTTTCAACGGCTTCCAGTCTCCCGCATAAACCCTTGGAGCAGAAGCAATCCCCTTCAATGCCTTAACCATCCTGGCTCGCACCCCTGTCGGTAGTTTCTGTAGTCCTTTGATTGCCGATTTCTTGTAGACCAGCTGATACATGTCGATAGTGTAGTCAAATGTTTACATAATGTAAACAACCGTATTTACCCCTCCTGCTCAATTGCTTATCTGGCCACGACAGATAGCGCGGGAGGAAATCAGGAAAGTGGTGATTATAGGTAGAAATGGATCCCGGCCTTCGCCGGGATGACGGTGGTATTGGACTTAAGTAAGTACCATTCTGGTCTGACCCTTTTGATGATGATCTTTTGACGCAATCAATGACGTGCATCAAGAGCGAAACAGCAGCTTGCTCCCCAGGCGCAATGGCCGCCATAGTCGATACAGCGGGGTGAGAATGTCGGGCAACTCCAGGCTCTCCCACTCCTCGTAGGTCGGGGCAAACAGTTCGTACATCCATTCAGAGAGGTAGTGGTATTTCGACGGGTGAATGCGGCTGTTCCAACTCACTTTCCAGCGAGCGTAGGAGAAGCTGGCCGCATCATTAGAGGTGCGGGAAAGGGTAGGTGCATCAGCAAGAATCAGCTCGATGATTTCGCATGAGAGTTGTTCGCCTGTGCTTAACATGCTGCTTTGCCGGCGCAAGAGTTCCGGCATGGGAACATCGAAAATCTCTGATGCCATGACAACGGCCAGCCCCAGGGAGGCTTCCGTCTTCAGCAGATGCGCCTGTGCAACAACTCCGTCCCAGTCGGTGTCTTGCTTCTGCATCAGCTTTGCTATGTCATAAAGCCAGAAGAGACGTGCAAAATAGTGCTTGGCCCCGTGGTAGAAAAGGTAGTTCGCGTGGGTATCCCTTGAGAGGGTGCTGATGGATCTTCCCGCGAGTTGAAAGTCGGAGCGACGGCGCCATGCATCATCAAAACCGAGTGGAAACGCTGAGTGGAGCCGGGAGAGGCGCCAATGCAGTTCGACCACAACGGGACTGCCGGGGCGAGTGAAAATATGATCTTTGATCGTTCGCAGATGTTGTTTGGCCAGACGTGAACCGGGTTTCAACCTCTCGGGAAGCATGGCAAGTTGATGCCCCAGCGCCTGCATGCAGCTTATCGCCTGCGGAAGCGTGGAGGGAGAGATATAGAGGTCAATATCGCCGGCCGCCCGTAATCCCGTTTTTCCATACAGCCACTCATCAAGAGACAATCCCTTGATAAACAGAACCCGGATCCCCTGCTTCTCAAACTCCCCGAAGATCCTGATCGCACTGGCGGCAAGGTTCAGATTGGCGAAGACATTCTCTTTACGCCTCTGTTTGAGCCATGCGGCACTCTCATCAGGAAGCAACACCTCAACATCTGTTTCCAGTGCATCGGCAATCAACGCTTCCAGTCTGTGATGCGCCGTCAGGTAATGAAACAGCTTCCAGTCGACATCATCCCCGGCCAGCTCCCGTACAACTTTTTTATCTGCTGTGCCGAGCGACAGGCGTGCAGCGGCAATCAGCAATTTTGCAGCCGGCGAGAGAGCATCTGTACTGTTTCGAATGGTATCCATGACAGCATTACGTCATACAAAAATATATAATTGATGATTTAATTGTCATATAATCGCCAGCTGACCGTAGTTGTTGCCAATTTGTTTTCACGGTTTTTCCATTCATAACCTTCATTACGGGGAAATTTGATGCTGTCATTTTCCTCGAGCAACATATAACCTGCGGAACACACTTCATGCCAGCCAGCAAAGAACTCAACACGCCTACCGAACGCTCTGCAGGCAGCGCCGGGCGGGAAGATGATATCCATTTTAGCGAAATCCTCGCATATTTGTTTGCAGCAAAATCGACCATACTCTGGATCACTGCGGCGACGCTCTTCATCGCAGCCATTCAAGCCTACCGGGCTGTGCCAATTTACCACACTGACGCCATGCTCAAGATCGAAAAACAGCAGCAGGGTGTCCCCGGCCTTGATGCTGCTTCACAGGCATTTGCTGCAAGCGGCTCAACCCAGGGCGAGGTGGATATCATCAAATCACGCCTGGTTATTGGTGAAGCAGTTGATGAACTTGGTCTGACATATCATGTAACACCCCGCTATTTCCCTTACATTGGTTCTACAATAGCCGGCCGTTTTGACGGGAATGGGGTGGCGGAACCACTTTTCGGCCTGGATGGCTATGCCTGGGGCGGCGAGGTTCTGACTCTGGATCGTTTTGATATTTCCGGGCCGCTGGCTGAAACTTCCACTGTGTGGCGATTGATTGCGCAGAAGGAGGGAGGTTTTATCCTCATGAATGGAGAGCAAAAGGTGCTCTCCGGCAAGGCAGGGGAGAGCGCCACTGCTGACTACCAGGGGGCAAAAATCAACATCCGGGTCAGTCGGTTAAGCGCACGTCCGGGGGTGTCATTCATAATCAGCCGCTTCCCGAGAATCGCAGCCATCGATGGACTGAGAGAGAGAATCAGCGTTACTCAATCCGGGGAGAGATATGCCAGGAGCGGCATGGTCACGATTTCAATGGCGGGCGCCGATCCGCAGGCGATTGTGAATAGTGTGAATGCTGTTGCGAAGGCTTATGTCAAAACCAACAGGGAGGGGCAGGCAAAAGAGGCTGAGAAAAAACTGGATTTTATCGATAGCCAGCTCCCCACCCTCAAGGCGAAACAGGATCAGGCGGCGCTTGAGCTGCAGAAGTTCCAGCGGGAGGCGGGATCGGTCAATATAACGCTTGAGATAGAGAGTAAGCTAACCCAGGTCGAAGCGCTGAAAAATGAGACTGAGCTGTTGCAGTTGCAAAAGGAGGAGTTGCAGCAGAATTATGCTAAAAAGCATCCCTTGCTGAAGACTCTCGCCAGGAAAATTGAGCTCATCGAAGAGCGCAGGGGCACGCTTGAACAACAATTGCGCAACCTGCCGGAGAAGGAGTGGGTCTATCTTCAGAAAAGGCGCGACGTTGAAGCGTCAACCGCGCTTTACATGAACATGTTGAATACGGCGCAGGAGCTCAGCATTGCCAAGGCCGGTATGATCGGCAATGTCCGGATCATCGATTCGGCAGTGATTCAGCCATGGAATGTGGAATCTGGCAGATTCAGGATTCTTTTCGTCGGGCTGATATCAGGCCTGCTTCTGGGCATTGTCTGGATCCTGTTAAGACGCATGTTGCATCGGGGTATTGAAGACCCAAGGCGTCTTGAGCAAGAAACCGGTCTCCCGGTTTTCGCCACCATCCCTCATTCAGAAAAGCAGCAGAAGATCTCTTCGCGCATCAATAAACCCGGCAAGAGGGGAGGTCCCGGTGGAACCAGGTTGCTGGCCTATGAGGACGACGCCGACATGGCTATCGAAGCTTTAAGAAGCTTTAGAATCAATATGCGTTTTGCGCTGAAAACTGCGGAAAACAACGTGGTGATAATCACCGGGCCGGCCCCTTCGGTTGGTAAATCGTTTTTCGCCTCCAACTATGCTGCTGTCTCATGCAGAGAGGGGCAACGCGTTCTATTGATTGATGCTGACATGCGCAAAGGGCATCTGCACCAATACATGGGAGAAGCGAAATCACCGGGATTGTCAGAAATGATCGCGGGGGATGTCACTCTGGATCAGGCGATTCATGAGATCAAAGATCATTTCTACTTCCTCTCATGCGGCAACAGACCTCCAAACCCATCGGAACTCCTGGAGACAGAGGATTTTCAGATGCTGCTGGAAGAGGCGAATCAGAAATTCGACCTGGTCATTATTGACACGCCTCCAGTTCTGGCTGTGGCTGATGCTAGCATTATCGCCCACTACGGGGGAAAACTGTTTGTACTGCTGCGTTCAGGCCAGCATGATATCAATGAAATCCATAGTGCAATTTCAAAATTTGAGAAAAGCGGCGCCAAGGTCACCGGTCTGCTGATCAATGATCATGAACTACAATCTGCAGGCTACGGCTACAGCTACCAGTACAACTACAAGTAAATCAAGTTGGTGGTTTTAGGAACT
>Ga0209013_10002004_pt1 | contig 18657 bp, 22 predicted proteins | sample Cruoilmetagenom2_FD_187291 | JGI IMG/M metagenome (GOLD analysis project Ga0209013, IMG submission 187291) | Oil polluted marine microbial communities from Coal Oil Point, Santa Barbara, California, USA - Sample 2 (SPAdes) (version 2) | ecosystem: Environmental > Aquatic > Marine > Oil seeps ...
AGTGCTACAGACATTTTTGCTTTGGAAGCAAGTGTTGAAGAGGTCTATAGACTTTTAGATAAAGATGGATCAGTATTTAGTGATGCAATGAATCAGCTTCGTGCTGATTTTGAAGAGACAGAAAATCTCGCAGATGAACTCGAAGAGGTAGATGTCGAAGAGGTATTGGATCGTCTAGGTGACCTTACAACACTTAAGAACCGTTATGGAAGCATAGAAGAGGCTTTAGCATATAAAGAATCTAAAGAGAAAGAACTTTCCGGATATCAAAATATAGAAAAAGACAAGAGTATGTTGGAATCGTTTTTAGCTTTAGAGTTTTCAGAGTTACAGATCATCGCTTCAAAACTCTCTCAGTCACGCCAAAAAGAAGCAAAGAGGCTAGAAAAATCTTTAGCAGAGTATTTGACAACACTAAAACTTCCTGCACTTACTTTTGAATTCTCTTCTGACACTTTAGCTGAAAGCGGAATGGATAATGTAGAGGTTATGCTTGGATCTTCAAAAACAGCTACACTTAGTGGAGGAGAGTTTAACCGTGTACGTTTGGCTCTGATGGCAACGACGATCCCTGCGGATAAGAGTAAACAAGGTGTTCTTATACTGGATGAAATAGATGCGAATGTCAGTGGTGATGAGTCTATCGCGATAGCAGAGATGATATATAAACTCTCATCTGTCTATCAAGTCTTTGCGATCTCTCATCAACCGCATCTCTCAGCTAAAGCGGGACAACATATTGTGGTAACAAAAGCAGGGAAAAACAGTAAGGTAGAAGTATTAAATGATGTGACCCGTGTGTCAGAGATAGCAAGGATTATCGCAGGAGAAAATCCTACGGATGAAGCATTGGAGTTTGCTAAAAAGTTAAGGGCTTAAGTGTATTGGGTTTTAAGCTCATTCGTATAGTGTACGAGATGCTCCAAATATGCTTGTGCTATGTCACTATCTGTACCTGTTTTTAAATAGGTATTGTAATCAGTCAAAAGGTCTGAAACTCCACCCGTACCCAAGTTAGTTGCTGAACCTTTGATTCCGTGTGTCAAGCGTTCAATTTTATGAAAATCTCCATCTTGTATCGCTGCTTCTATAAGAGGAATCTCTACTTCAATTTGTGGGATAAGTTCAGCTACAAACTCTTTTGCTTCGTCATCTGAAAGCCCCATCTCTACTAGACGTACATGCGTAAACTGAGGATAATTTGCCTCAGGTAATTTTTTTGTTTCTTTTGGTACTTCTATTTTAGGTTCAGGTTTTTGTTCTTGTTTTATCTCTGGCTCTGGTTTGACTTCAACTATAGGTTCAAGTTTTGGCTCAGGTTTCGGTTCTGGTCTTGGTGCTCGTCTAGGTTTGGGAGTGACTTCTTTAGGTTCTTTTGGAGAGGTTGTTTGTTTATTAGGACGCTGTTGACGTCTTTTTTTTTGATATTTTTTTTCATTTCTATATTCAAGAAAAATAATTAAAACGATAATAAAAATAAAGATAGATAAGATGGTTAATGCAAGCATACTAGCCCCTCTCAATTATAATTTCTAATAAACTATATCTTATTTAATATTACAGTAGCGTTGAAATATACGTGAAAAAACAGAATTTTGCTATAATGTTTCAAAAATATAGGGCATAGGTATGTTAATAGATACACATTGTCATTTAGACGATGAACGATATGATGACGATATAGAACAAGTTTTAGAAAATGCCAAGCGTAAAGGTGTGGAAAAATTTATCATACCTGGTGCTGATCCTAAGACACTTCAAAGAGCAGTTGATCTGGCTGAAATGTATGAGGGTGTTTATTTTTCTGTAGGTGTTCACCCTTATGATGCACATCATTATAATAGAAGCTATTTGGAACCATTTGTGAATCATCCTAAATGTGTTGCCATTGGTGAATGCGGATTGGATTATTTTAGATTACCAGAATCACAGAATGAAATTGATGCAGAAAAAGAACTGCAAAAAGAAGTTTTTATAGATCAGATACTATGGGCAAAAGAAGTGCAAAAACCATTGATAGTGCATATAAGAGAATCCAGTGCCGATTGTCTTGCTTTACTTGATGAACATGCAGGAGAAGAGGGTGGCGTATTACATTGTTACAATGCAGATGAATCTTTGCTCAAACTCTCAAAAAAGAATTTTTATTATGGTATCGGTGGGGTATTGACATTTAAGAATGCAAAAAAACTCATCAATGTCTATCCTAAGATCCCCGAAGACAAATTAGTTATAGAAACAGATGCACCGTATCTTACGCCTCATCCACATCGTGGTGAAAGAAATGAGCCAAGTTATACGACCTTTGTCGCAGATAAAATGGGTGAACTCTCAGATTTAAGTACTACTGAGATAGAAAAGTTAAGTACACAAAATGCCGAAAGACTTTTTAGGTTCTAATGCGTACCTTTATAAGATATTTTAAAAGTATTTTATTTCTGTACACACTATGTGTAAGTTTCATTTATGCCATCTCATTAGAAGATAAATACCCTAGCTATACGTATGTATTTAATGAATTTGATGTAGATGAATCTTATCTGTATGATGAAGAGTTTATCTCTTTTGTTTCAAAGTATGAAAAAAATCTAAAATCATTTTACAAGCGTTCTTTGCGTCGAGGTAAAGAGATATTGCCCACAATGCAGGGGCTTCTTGTTGATGATGGTGTGAGTGATCTGTTTATCTATCTTTCTATGGTGGAATCCGGATTTTCTACAGATGCTGTCTCTCCCAAAAAAGCTGTAGGTTTGTGGCAGTTCATGCCAGCTACTGCGAAACACTACAATCTCACTGTATGTAATAGCTATGATGAACGGTGTGATACCGTCAGTGCAACATCTGCAGCGATAAATTATCTCAATAAACTACATAAACAGTTTGGTAAATGGTATCTGGCAGCTATGGCATACAATTGTGGTGAAGGATGTGTCAGCAGAGCTATTAATCGTGCAAGAACGGATGAATTAAGTGTATTGACAGATGAAAGATCGAAGTATCTACCTCATGAAACGCGTCAATACATTAAAAAACTTCTTCTTCTTGCAATGATAGGTGAGAATCTTACTTTGGGTTTTAGCAATGACAAAAGTGACAATTTGGAAAATCCTCTCATAGAGGTTGATGTTCTTGCAGGAACATTGCTAAAAGAGATTGCTGCACTACTTAAAATGGAAGAAGAAAAACTTTTAAATCTCAACAGAAGTGTGAAAAACGGTGTTGTACCTCATGATAAACCCATGTATAAAATTACGATTCCCATAGAGAAGATGTATGCTTTTTATCTACGTTATGAACAACCTGTACCCCAAAAGCATTATAAATCACATATGGTCTCACATAATGTCAGCTTGGGTGAGACATTGGAGAGTATTGCAAAACAGTATGAAGCAGATACAGAAGAGATAAAAATATCGAATCATTTAGCAGATGAGTTTCTAACAGTAGATGATATGTTGGTGATCCCTGTTAAGCAAACTATATTTGAAAAAGTAGCAAAATAATTAAAATCAATTTATGGTTTGAAAACGATTGTTGAAGAGTATTGTATCTATGAAAATATCAAGCAAAAACAAAGTCAAATAAAGTGATAATATCTACCTAAATATAAATGGACAGTAGAGGTATTATGAAGAGAGTTGTATCCCCTATATTATTGATGATCATTTTGGGAGCAAGTGCTCTTTTCACGGGGTGTGGACCGGAACCTGAAGAGGCTAAAGCTACAAAATATACAAGTGTAGCTAGACATAAAGCCACAATGCGTTCATATAAGGTTTTGGGCAAAAGATACCATCCTACATATGTAGAGGTGGGACAAGTTATGCATGGTATCTCAAGTTGGTATGGACCTAACTTTCATGGTAAACAGACAAGTAATGGTGAAGTTTATAATATGCATGAGAGAACAGCAGCGCATAAAACATGGCCAATGGATACAATGGTAAAGGTCAAAAATCTTGAAAACGGTAAAAGTACTATTGTGCGTATCAATGATCGAGGGCCTTTTGTGAGAGGTCGCATCATAGACTGTAGTTATACTGCAGGAAAAGAGATAGGACTTGACAAAATGGGGATTGCAAAGGTTTCTATAGAAGTAGTTGGATTTGCAGGAAAAGTTCAGTCAGCTGCAACGATAGCAAAACAGAAAAGAGAACATACACAAGAGCGTATAGTTCTCTCTAATTTTGGAGTGCAAGTGGGTGCCTTCAGACGACATGAGGGAGCACAAGTATATAAACGTAAATATACGGGAGTTTATGCTCGTTATAAACCTGTAATCAAACGTTTTTCAGATGTTGATGGCGCACCTCTTTATAGGGTATGGCTCATGGGCTTTGGATCTGAACAGGAAGCACGGGACTTTAAAGATAATAATGACCTCGAAGGTGCATTTATCGTAAGAAATTAATCAAAGTAGGAAAAAAGATGATAGAAGTAACAAGAGAAACCAAAGAGACTCAAATTTCAGTTAAACTCAACCTTTACGGTTCAGGTAAAGCAAGTATCAACACTGGTGTAGGTTTTTATGATCATATGCTCGAAGCATTTACGAAGCATGCACATATAGATATGGAAGTGAGTTGTACCGGTGATACACATATAGATGACCATCATACGGTCGAAGATGTGGGTATCGTCATAGGTCAAGCACTTAAACAGGCTATCTACCCTGTACAGAGCATAGAACGTTTCGGTAATGCAACAGTGGTTATGGACGAAGCAAGTATTACGTGTGATATTGATTTGTCGAACCGTGGGTATCTTGTATTTGAACTTCCTATCGGTGGTAAAGTAGGAGACTTTGATGTGGAACTTGTGGAAGAGTTCTTTAAAGCGTTTGCATTTAATCTTCCTTTGACACTTCACTTGATCTATAACCGTGGTAAAAACAAACATCACATTATTGAAGGTGCATTTAAAGCACTTGCTGTTGCCCTTCGTAGAGCAGTCACAGTAAATGAAAATGCGGGTATACCAAGTACAAAGGGTGTACTGTGAGCATTGAATTAATTGTACTTGATGTAGACGGTACGATGACAGACAGTCGTATCACCTACAGTGAACATGGTGATGAAATAAAATCTTTTAATGTTAAAGATGGTTTAGCCATCGCTTCATGGAGAAAACTTGGTAAACAGGTAGCTATTATTACAGGAAGATCTTCAGAGATCGTTGCCCGTCGTGCGAAAGAGTTACGTATAGAACATTTTTATCAGGGGATAGACAACAAAAAAGAGGTGTTGGAATCACTCTTGGAAAAACTTAATCTAACGATGGAAAATGTCGCAGCCATAGGAGATGACCTCAATGACTTGCAGATGCTTAAAGCGGCTGAAGTTTCATTTGTGCCAAGAGATGCAAGTGCCTATGTAGATAAAATTGCCACTGTGATACTTACCAAAAGAGGTGGAGACGGTGCTGTACGTGAAATGATAGAGTATCTTATGATCAAAGAAGGACTTGAAGAGAAGTATCTGGAGCTATGGGAATAAAATTAGAACTTATATTAACTATTGCCATTGTCGGGATCATATCAGGAGCGTTTATGCTAAAATTACGTAATACACCTGTGCCAACTCAAGTATTTACCAAAGAAGTTGAATTTACAAATACCACTTTGATAGAAGTAGATACAAAGAACATGAAAAGCCGGGCATATACAACGTATGGGGTGAGGGATAAAGATGTTTTGACATTAGATAACATTGTATATTTAGGTGATACTATTGAGTCTCTATCTGCGAATAAAGCTAGACTTAAAGGTGATATTCTCCACTTGGATGGTAATGTTGTTCTGCAGGAAAAAGGTGGTTATAAGTATGAAACGCAACATGCCATTTATAATAAAAAAACTGAAATTTTAAATATCACATCACCTTTCACCGGTGTGAGAGGTCAAAATATGATTGAGGGTGAAAGTATGGAGTATAATACACGTAAAAAAAAGGCTACAGGTAAGACTGTCGGTACAGTCTTTTATACACCAGACAAGTAATATCATGGTACAATGTTTAACTAAATAGCTTACAAAGGGGTTATATTGAATTTTTTGAAAATAATACTTTTACTCATGCTGACACAGACACTTTTTGCAGAAAAGGTAGAAATTACCTCTACATCTATGGAGGCAGAAGAGTTAAAAAAAGAAGTACACTTTATAGGTGATGCGAAAATAATCAAAGGTGGTGATTGGTTACATGCTGATAGAGTAATCGTCTACTTTGGTGAGAATAATGAAACAAGTAAGTATGAAGCTATTGGTTCAGTCTCCTTTGAGTTTAAAAAGGATGAGATGCATTTTAAAGGGAATGCTGATAAAGTAATATACAATATTGTTAAATCTCTTTATGTCCTAAAAGGAAAAGCAGTCATAGATGATCTTGTCAAGAAAAGTCATGTAGATGGTGATGAGATCATGCTTGATATGTCTACAGGGAGTGTAGATGTTAAAGGGAGCAGTAAAAAACCTGTGAAATTTATTTTTGAGATGGAGGATAAATAGTGAGTATACCTCGTGTAGTAGAAGCTGAATTTATCAAATCAGCACAGAGTATCGCGGACTCTTTACCTGAAGATATGAGTGAAGTGGTTTTTTTAGGACGTTCAAATGTAGGTAAAAGTTCCACACTCAACTCCTTGACCCAAAGAAAGAACTTGGCAAAAAGTTCAGCCACACCAGGGAAAACACAACTGATCAATTTTTTTGAAACAAGATATCTTTACAAGGAACAGAGTTACCCTGTACGTTTTGTAGATCTACCAGGGTTCGGATATGCTAAAGTCTCTAAAACACTGAAAGAAGTTTGGCAGAAGAACCTTGTTGAATTCATTCAACATCGTGTCTCTATACGTCTTTTTATCCATCTTCGTGATGCTCGTCATCCTCATGCCAAGATAGATGATGATGTGGAAAATTATATTTCTGAATTTATTCGTCCTGATCAAAAGTACCTGACAGTATTTACAAAGATTGATAAGCTCAATCAAAAAGAGAGAGCAAAACTTAAAAGAGAATTTCCTGGATCGATTACACTCTCGAACTTGAAAAAGAATGGTCATGACAGAGTACACCAAAATATACTGCAAACGATTTTTGGCGTAGATGATGAATCCAAAAGTGAAAATGCGCCAACAAAAGAGAATGGGGAAGAAGGGTGATTGAACTTGTTAAAGCAAAGCTGAGTGATATTCCTGCGATGCAGGCACTGGTTGTTTCTGAAGTTAAGGATGGGATCATCCTTGACCGTACGGAAGATGAAGTGGCAACCAATATACGCTCATATGTTTTAGCAAAAGATGGTGATAAACTGGTTGGCTACACAGCGTTACATATACACTCTAGAAGATTAGCGGAGATTAGAAGTCTCATTGTTGACGAAGCCTATCGTGGACAAAGAGTAGGTCAAAGAATGGTACAGTTTACCTTGGATGAAGCCAAAGATATAGGTGTGGAAGAAGATGTACTTGTATTAACCTATCTTCCTCAGTTCTTTCTCAAACTAAACTTCAAAGAGATCAATAAAGAGGTGATACCAGAACATAAAATTTGGGCGGATTGTATCAAGTGTATCCATTTTCCTATTTGTAATGAAGTAGCCTTAGTCTACAAATTAGCTTAATTTGAGTTTTTAATATGGATCATGTAACCAAAGCACAACATGGCCTGTTTTTTTGGTTATTTGCTGGCATATTTATCTTTTTTTATCCTATGCTCATCTCTATTTATGTTTTTTTACCCCTCTTAATAGGGGCCATGGGTTATATGTTAGTGCAGGGATTAGAGAGAGAAAAATCACCTTTTATTTTACTTGCAATTGTGTATATGGTGAATTTGGAAGTCAACCTCTCTTTGCCGATCTTTCTTACCGTTATCTCTTCTTTATTGTTTTATGTACTTGTCTATCCCTACTTAAAGCATTTCCGAAGATGTAAAATATGTAGACCGCTCTTAAGTATACTTTTTTTAGACCTTATGTATCTTGGGTGCTTATTTTCTTATGATTTTATCTTTCAGACGCAGAGTATTATTTTAGATGAGATCTTACTCTATACCCTTATAGTAGACATGTTAGTCGTGGTGATCTTATGAGATATAAGTTTATCGTATTGGTTTTTCTTGTTTTTTGGGGAGTGATGATAACACGATTGTATCATGTCAGTATCAAATCCAATTTTTACTATGAAGGATTGGCAAAAGACAATATAGAAAGAAAACAATTTATCAAACCCGTTAGAGGTGAGATAACTGATGTTCGTGGAAACCTATTGGCCATGAACCAGATAGGTTTTTCACTCTCCATTGCACCACATATAAAAGCAAAGAACCATCACCTGGGAAATATCATCGACACACTGGTTGAAACGTTTCCTGATCTCAATAAGACTGTGATGTTAAAAGTGTATAAAAAACACAATTCACCTTATAATCATAAGTATATTAAAGTCGTTGATTTTATACACTACTCAGATATGATGGGTGCTTATCCGAAGTTGAGTTTAGTAGAAAATATAAAAATAGAAGCAGAAACAAAACGCTATTATCCTTATGGAAAGTATGCAGCGCATATCGTTGGATACACGGGAAGATCCAATAAAAAAGAAAATGCAAAAGACCCTGTGGTTAATGAAGTAGGTAAAGTAGGGAAGAGTGGCTTAGAACGTCATTACAATAAAGTATTAGAAGGTGAACTAGGCTATGAGATCAGTAAAGTAACTGCAACAAACAAAGCCATAGAAGTACTTGAAAAAGAACTTCCAAAAGACAACAAAAATATACGTCTAAATATAGATATAGATCTTCAAAAGATGATCTATGAACGTTTTGGAGACCATACCGGTGTAGCAGTTGTTATGCGTACTAATGGTGAAGTGTTATCTGCAGTCAGTTATCCCTCTTATGATCCTAACCTTTTTGTAGGAGGTATCAGCATTAAGAACTGGAAAGCCTTACAGGATGATCTTGCTCATCCTTTTACAAACAAGTTCATACATGGAACGTATCCTCCTGGTTCTGGTATAAAGATGGGGATGGCTTTGGCATTTTCTAAAGCGTTGCCTAATTCACTTGGGACACCTGAGTATTGTAGCGGACATATTACACTTGGTAAGAGTACACATAAGTTTAGATGTTGGTCACGATGGGGACATGGCACCGTTGACTTGAGAAAAGCCATACGAGAGAGCTGTGATGTTTATTTTTACAATAAGAGTATAAAAGTGGGTATTAATGCTATGGCAAAACACCTTCGTACTTTTGGTTTAGGTGTAAAAACAGGTGTTGATCTACCGAGAGAGTACTCAGGTGTGATGCCAGATAAGGCATGGAAAATGAAACGTTTTAAACAGCCATGGTATATGGGTGAGACGGTTATTGCAGCTATAGGTCAAGGGTATGACCTAGTCACACCTTTACAGGTAGCACGTTATACGGGTATGATCGCTACTTCAAAACTTGGTACACCACATATAGCTAGAGAGGTCGATGGTAAGAGAATTGAGCCTGAAATGAAGTCTTTGGATTTTGATGCATACTATTTGAGTGAGATCAGAAAAGGGATGTATGATGTCTGTAATGTAAGAGGTGGAACAGCATATAAAACGATGAGTAAACTGCCTATCATCGTTGCTGGTAAAACAGGTACTTCACAGGTGACTTCTATCCCTCAATCAACGCAAAAACGTTTAAAAGAGGAAGAATTAGCCTATTACCATCGTTCACATGCCTGGATCACGACCTATGCTCCGTATGAAGATCCTAAATACATTGTAACTGTACTGGTAGAACATGGTGGGCATGGTGGTAGCACGGCAGGACCTATCGTGGCAGATATTTATAAATGGCTTTATAAAAAAGGATATTTTACAGAGACAAATGTCTCTTTGAATGAAGAGGACAACAACAGCTCCAAATAATACTTTACATGCTTTGTAAAGTATTATTTAAAAAGAGTCCTAAAATAATGATGAGGCTGATACCGGCTGATTTGTTGTAGAGTTTGTTTGCTGTGATAAATACAAGAAGCAGGGTGGCTACGATCATCGTAGCAATGTCGAAGATGTATGCAGGGGCATCGATACTCATAGGCTTTGTGAATGCTGCTGCACCAAGTACTACAGTAGTATTTGCCATATTTGAACCGATAATGTTTCCTATAGCCATATCGACTTTACCTTTGACTGCTGCAGAGATACTTACAACCAACTCTGGCAATGATGTACCTAATGAAATCATAATGATACCTATGACCCACTCTGAAATACCAAAGCTCTTAGCTATGTCAGAAGCACTTTCTACAGTGAAATGTGCACCAATGATAACTAAAATAAACCCGCCTAAAAGGATTGGTATGGTTTTTGCCCATGAGAACGAACCAATATCAAGATCTTCCAAATCCTCTTCAGGAATGTTTTTGGCATCCTGTAGAAGAAAGATAAGGTATGCACCCATTAAAAGTAACAAAAGTGAAGCATCAAATCTAGAGATGACCCCATCGAGTATCATCAAAATAAATACCAGTACGGGTACCAGTGCCCAGGTACTGTCTTTGGCAAAGAAGTCTCTGCTTGGATTGATTTTAGTTGCTATAAGAAAAACAGTTGCCAGTACGAGTGTGATGTTAAGTACATTGCTTCCTATCACATTTGCTATGGCTATATCAGGTTTATTACTTAAACTTGCAGCGATACTTGCTGCCATTTCAGGTAAGGATGTACCAAGGGCAATGAGTGTTGCACCGATGATAAACTCTGGTATATTAAACCTTAAAGCGATACGCTCACTCTGGTTGATAAGCAGATCTGCACCCCAGATCAATACGCCCATGGCGATAACAAAAATAACAAAACTCAAATTAATACTCCTCTGTTCTTACGATTAGACTTTTTGGTAAATGAAACTGTTCTATGAGTTCTTTTTCTCTCGCTCTCATTTCGCCATTATCATTCTCATGGTCAAAGCCCAGGAGATGCAGCATACCATGGATGAAGAGTAAAGAGAGTTCATCTTGCGTAGTATGTCCAAATGCTGCTGCTTTTTCTTTAACAAATGACTCAGCAATGATAATGGACCCTAACGGCATACCAAATATAGACTGCTCTGTAAAAGGTGCTTCCATAGGGAAAGAGAGTACATCTGTTGCACTGTCTTTACCTCTATGCTCAGCATTAAGTTCCTGTATGGTCTCATCATCGCTGATGATCAGTTCCACTTCTTTGCTGGAGAGCACTTCTGCTATCTTCTCCAATGCATCCAAGTCAACTGCTAATGGTGTTTGATTATCTAAGTCTATCATGCTCGAAGTTTACCCAAATCTTGGTAAAATGGCAGTAAATAACGCTATTAAGGTCTGATATAATGAATAAAAAAGCAGTATGTATTATTTCCGGGGGTATGGATAGTGCTTTGAGTGCTAAGATCGCCCAAGTTGAAGGTTATGAAATTATCGCTTTGCATTTTAACTATGGACAACGGACGCAGGAGAAAGAACTTGAATGTTTCCGCAAGATTGCATCAGCAGTAGATGCAAGTGAAAAGTATGAAATAGATCTGCCCTTTTTTGAACAGATCGGTGCTTCTGCTTTGACAGATAAGAGCATTGATGTACCTACAGGAGGTATAGAAGAGGGTGTACCTGTAACGTATGTCCCTTTTCGAAATGGTATCTTTCTCTCCATTGCTGCTGCGGTAGCTGAAAAGCATGGCGCAGAGGCACTTTTTATAGGGGTGGTGGAAGAAGACAGCTCAGGCTACCCTGACTGTCGTGAGAGTTACATAGAACAAATGCAAAATGCCATTAATCTTGGTACCAAAGATGAGACAAACTTAGAGATAAAAATGCCATTGGTGGCTTTGAAAAAAAGTCAGATAGTCCAAAAGTCTTTAGACCTTAATGTACCATTGAAAGATACATGGAGTTGTTATAAATCTGAAGAGATGGCATGTGGCGTTTGTGACAGTTGTAGATTGAGATTAAAAGGGTTTAAAGAAGCGGGAAATATAGACCCGATTCCTTATACTTAACAGAGGACTAGTTAAAGGTAAATCCTCTGACAATGAAATTAAATTCATATCCGTGATCAGGGTATTTTCTTAGGCCCTCTTTTATAAATTGTTGTCGTGTTATTTGTCTATCCCATAGTCTGTAGGTCAGGCTTTTAAACCATGCTTTTTTTTCAGGTGTATCAAGTGCAATTCTCTTATAATTAGGATCATCTTTTATCCCCGAAGCTATTTTTCTCATGGTATTTCCATAGGCTTCATTTTTTTGACTGCTTGGCGCTTCATAGGATTGTTGTGTTGCAACTGTTTGAGTCGTCTGAGTAGGCTCTGAAAATACGTTCATTGAGCTTGTACATCCTGAAAAACCTAATGCAAGAAGTGTAGCTATTATCAAATGTGGTCTCATTATTCCTCTTTTATGTATAATTTTATAGGCTTATTGTAGCAAAATGAAATAAAAATTACTATGATATAATTTCATAAAAACAAAGGTTATATACCATGATAATCCCCGCAAAATCGCCACAGGCAAAAGAAGCTAATACCCTTGTAAGCGGACTGCAGGCTTATTTCGTATCAAAGCTAAATTCTCTTGCCTTAAAATTTGGAGAAGGAAAGTCTTGTGAAGCTGTTTCCTGGGGACGTGACGGGGGTAAACATGGTGGCGGTGTGCGTTATGAAGCCAGAGACTCTGTTGTATTTGACAGAGGATCAGTCAATGTTTCACAAGTACATTATGATGATGACAAGAGTAAAAAGTTAGGTTCAGCTACGGCCATTTCTACCATCATACACCCTCGTAATCCGCATGTACCTTCTATGCATATGCACATCTCTTGGACACAGATGAGAGATGGAGAAGGGTATTGGCGTGTGATGGCAGATCTGAATCCTTCGATCATAGGTGAATCGGATGCGGATAAAAAGCGTTTTTCTGAAATGCTTGAAAAAGTAACAGGTGAACTTTACGAAGAGGGAGCTGCGCAGGGTGACAGGTATTTTAATATTCCGGTACTGGGGAGACATCGTGGTGTAAGCCATTACTATCTTGAAGGTTACAATAGCGGGAATTTTGAAGAAGATAAAGCGTTTGTATTGGAAGTAGGTGAGAGGGTGATAGACACATATATCGCTATTGTTTCTGATAAACTGGCTGCATATCCTACATTTACGCAAGAAGATAAAGAAGAACAGCTGGCATACCATACACTCTATCTTTTCCAGGTACTTACACTGGACAGAGGTACAACATCAGGCCTGCTTGTACATGACCAGAATGATGTAGGTATCATGGGTTCCATCCCTTCTCATGTTAACAGAGATATTTTGGCTACATGGGTAGAAAAAATGCCTCAACCTCAAGATATCTTGGTAAAGGAATTGCTCAAAGCATTACCAAATGAGATGCCAACACCGGTAGAAGAGAACACTAAAAAGGCTTTAGCTAAAGCAGTACGAAAACACTACAAAAAGTATCCTGAGGCGTTAAGCATGCAAGCTTCAGGAGAGATCATACCTCCGACGGTAGATAACCACAAGTAACTCTTTAAACTAAAGACTGAATCTGCCTTTGATTCTGTCTTTCTTTACCTTTTCATAAGGTCCCATTACACCATTCATAGCGATAAAAATCCCTTCTTTTTCCAAAGCATTCATATATCCATAGGCTGAACATAGATTGGCAGTGGCTTCTACCGGATCTACACTGTAGGGAACCATAGCGCCTGTGAGTACAATACACTTTTCCAAATCCGCATCGGAAAGATACTCAGCAGTTACATCCATCGTATCTGTCCCGTGTACGATGAGTATATGATGATACTCAGAGTGACTGATAGTGGCCAACAGTTCAAGCCTGTCGTGATTGGTCATTTCAAGACTGTCTTTAGCTATGATATTTATAATTTTTAACTCACAAAGCCATTTGGATGCTATATTTTCTAAGGCATGTGATTCAGAATCTATGGAAAATTCACCCTTTATTGGGTCATAAATCTTATTAAATGTGCCACCTGTACTAATAATAAGTATTTTTTTCATGTATTGCCTTGATTTGTTAGAGAATAGATTTACATTTTAACGCAATAATGGTAAAATTACCGAATTAATTCCTAGGGAGCACATACATGATAATGAAGGGCAAAAAAGGTGTCATTTTAGGCATCGCCAACAAAAAGTCTATCGCATACGGTATCGCAAAAGCTTGTCAAGAGCAGGGTGCAGAGATGGCCATTACATTTTTAAATGAAAGATTTGAGCAAAAACTAGCTCCTATCGCAGAAGATTTAGATTGTGGAGCAAGACTTTATCCTTGTGATGTAAGTAAGCCAGAAGAGATCAAAGCACTTAAAGAATCTCTCGAAAAAGACATGGGAGAGATAGATTTCATCGTACACTCTATTGCGTTTGCACCTAAAGAAGGTTTGAGTGGTCGTTTTTATGATATTTCCAAAGAAGCATTTGATATAGCTATGGACATATCTGTCTATTCACTCATCGAAATTGTACGTGAGTTAAAGCCTATCCTTTCCAGCTCATCTTCAGTATTGACGCTAAGCTACTATGGTGGTGTTAAATACATTCCTAACTATAACCTTATGGGTGTGGCTAAAGCAGCTTTAGAGATGACAACGAAGTATCTTGCAGAAGATCTTGGTAAAGACGGTATTCGTGTAAATGCTATCTCTGCTGGACCTATCAAGACTCTTGCTGCTGCAGGGATCGGTGATTTTTCTTTCATGCTTAAATGGAATGCAGCACACTCTCCTATGAAAGAGAATGTAACGATCAACCAAGTAGGAAACTCTGGTATGTATCTACTTTCAGACCTCAGTTCAGGTGTAACCGGTGAGATTCATTATGTAGATGCCGGGTATAACATCATGGGTATGCCTGCTGTTGAGTTTGATGAGGGTGGAAAACCTAAGATAGCCTGGAATGGCGAAAAATAAGTGCCAAAAACTTTTAAAGATGATACTCCCGAGTATCTAGCTAAAAAAGCTTTTTTCGATAAAGTACTTACCATTTACGGGCGTAATGCCGTAATGGAAGCGCTTGAAGATGAAGCTGTCACCATACATAAACTTCATCTCTCCAAATCAAATAAAGATGCTACTGTCCTTGAACAGATGAAAGACATCGCAAAAAGAAGAGACATCGAAGTAGCCTATCACGATAAACAATCCCTCTCACGTATCTCTAAAAATGCCAAGCAGGACCAAGGGGTAGCGCTTGACATCGTACTTGAACATTTTGGTGATGAAGAGAGTTTTATGGATGCACACAAAGCGTATCGTATCATCGCACTTGATGGCGTAACGAACCCTCAGAACCTAGGCATGATCATCCGTTCATGTGCAGCGGGTAATGTGGATGCCATCTTACTCCCTACCAAAGGTGCAGCTCAGATATCTCCACTGGTCATCAAAGCCAGTGCAGGTACACTCTTTAAAATGCCTATTATCAAAACAACTAATCTTGCAAAGACACTAAAGTCATTCCAAAATGAAGGGGCATCTCTTTATACCCTCTCTTCACACGCTTCAAACTCTTATAAAGAACAAAACTATAGCAATAAAACTATCTTTGTTCTTGGTAACGAGAGCGAAGGTGTTAGTAAGAGCGTAGAAGCTCTATGTGATAGAAGCATAGCCATACCTATGCAACGTGGTGTTGAGTCTCTCAATGTTGCAGTAACAGCTTCTTTACTTGCCTTTTTATAATCTTTTCTCTTTTTTGTTATAATAGTTCCACATATACAAAGGAGCTACTATGGCAGAACAAGACAAAGACCTCTCCTCAAAACTTGGCATAGACATCAGTGACAATAAAATCAATATAGACCTCAATCAAACCAAAAACTTTTTTAATACATTAAAGCAAACCTTTGAAGATACAGCTCAAAATATTCAAAAGGATATCTCTGAGGGTAAAGTAGATATGGCTGAAAATGCAGGGATAAAGATAGACAAAGAAAATATCAATATTGATCTGGAAAAAACCAAAATTTTCGTTGAAGATCTGGGAAAGAAGATAGAAGGCTTTTTGGGTGAAATAGATAAAGTAGTGGAGAATATAGATAAAAAGAAATAACTAATTTTGCTATAATCGTGCCTTCAAAGGAACGATTAGATGCAAAACCTCACAACACTACTAACCAGTAAGACCACACTAGACAAAGAACAAATCAAAAATATTTTAACCCTGCTTGATAAAGGTGATACGATACCCTTCATTGCGCGTTACCGTAAAGAGCTCACCGGTGGGGCTGATGATGAACAACTGCGTCTCTTTCATGATGTGTATTTGTCAGCCAAACGTCTACTGGAACGTAAAGAGGAGATACTCAAAATTCTTACTGAACGTGAACTGTTGAATGCAGGGTTAAAAAGTGCTATTGAGTCTGCCGAAACAATGACAGCGCTAGAGGACATCTACAGACCTTACAAAGAGAAGAAAAATACACGAGCGTCAACTGCCATAAAACAAGGTCTACAACCTTTAGCCAATACCTTACAGTCTGCAAAGCTCACTAAAGAGGCGTTTATAGCTGAGGCAAAACGTTTTGTAAAAGGTGAAGTCAAAGATGTAGCACAAGCACTTAAAGGGGCTCAAGACATCATAGCTGAACGGTATGCCGAACAGCCCAAAGAGCGTGAAGTACTGCGTGATATGGTACAACGTCATGGACTTATAGAGGTGAAGGGGACAAAAACATTTCAAGAGAATGGAAGTTTCAAAAACTATAAAGCCCATAGTGAAAAGGTAGCTTTTATACCTTCACATCGTTACCTAGCCATCAGACGTGGAGAAAAAGAGAAAGAACTCAGTGTCAAACTCACCATAGACAGTGACAGGTACTTAGAGACACTGGGGCGTTACAAACTCAAAGAGTGGATGGGAAGTTCTAAGGCTTATCTTTTTGATGCCTACAAAGATGGCTTCAAGCGTTTGCTCTACCCATCGATAGAACGTGAGGTCGCTTCTTTACTGAAAGAGCGTGCAGATATGGCAGCCATAGGGGTATTTGGTAAAAACATGACGCAACTTTTCATGAGCCCACCCGTTACTGGTAAAGTACTCCTTGGTGCAGACCCTGCATATCGTACAGGGTGTAAACTAGCAGTCATAGATGAAAATGGTACTTACCTAGATCACGCGGTCATTTACCCAGTACCACCACGTGATGAGTATGAAAAGTCACGTGATGTAGTAGCGAAGCTAGTAAAGAAATATAACATTCAAGGTGTAGCCATAGGTAATGGTACAGCCTCCAATGAAACACAAGCCTTTTTTGCCAAACTAAACAACGATGGATTGTCCTTACCCTACACAGTAGTATCAGAAGCAGGGGCTTCAGTTTATTCAGCTTCAGACATTGCATCTAAGGAGTACCCTAATTTAGATGTCACGATACGTGGTGCCATCTCTATAGCAGGGCGTTTACGTGACCCTATGGCTACGTTGGTTAAGATAGACCCTAAGAGTTTAGGCATAGGGCAGTATCAGCATGATGTAGACCAAAAGTTGTTAGAGCGTAAACTCCATGAAGGTGTGGAGAGTCTGGTGAATGCTGTAGGGGTAGATGTGAACTCTGCATCAGCTTCACTCTTGTCTTATGTGGCAGGTGTAGGGCCAAAAGTAGCAGATAATATCGTAAAATATCGTCAGAGTGAAGGTACATTTGACTCTAAAAAGGCACTACTTAAAGTAAAGGGTCTAGGTGCTAAAGCCTATGAACAAGCAGCAGGCTTTATACGTATACGTGAAGGCAAAAGTATTTTTGATAACACAGGCATACACCCAGAGAGCTACGCTACAGCAAAAGCCTTAGAGAAGTATGACGACATGAGTGACACAAAGACCATAGCTGCCCAGCTGGGAGTAGGAGAGTTAACACTCAAAGACATCATCAAAGAGTTAGCTAAGCCAGGGTTTGACCCTCGTGAAGATCTGCCTGCTATTCCATTTAAGCAAGGCATGACAGACATCTCTGCATTACGTGAGGGCAGCATCGTCTCTGGTGTGGTACGAAACATCGCAGACTTTGGTGCGTTTGTAGACATAGGACTTAAAAATGACGGGATGATACATATCTCACAAATGAGTCAAAAACGCATCAAACACCCTCTGGAAGTACTCTCAGTCAATCAATACTTGGCACGGGTTGAGGTGATAAGTATAGACTTAGAGAAGAACAAGGTGGGATTGAGTTTAAAAGAGGTGTAAAAACATGTCAATCTGACATATTTATAGTACTCTGGACACTTTTCTGATATGATTATACTAATTAGAATTTAGGAAGTATCATGTCTACTCAAAACAGTATTAAATGCCCCAATTGTGGAACTAAAATAGATATCGATGAGATATTTTACCATCAGATAGAAGAGAAGTTCAAACAACAGCATTTAGCAGACCAAAAAAAACTCCAAGACGAAATAGAAGCCAAGCGTAAAGAGTACAAGACTCATCTTGATACTCTCAAGATTAAAGAGGATGCGCTCAAAGAAGAGAAAGAGAAGTTTGATGAGGAGTTGAAACGGGCTACTCGCGAACAACTCAAGGTAGAGAGACAAAAATTGCATGATGAACTTAAAAAAGAGTTGGTTGAAGAGCAGAGTGAGTCTGTAGCACTGCTTCCAAAAGAGTTGAAT
>Ga0209013_10002005_pt1 | contig 18656 bp, 22 predicted proteins | sample Cruoilmetagenom2_FD_187291 | JGI IMG/M metagenome (GOLD analysis project Ga0209013, IMG submission 187291) | Oil polluted marine microbial communities from Coal Oil Point, Santa Barbara, California, USA - Sample 2 (SPAdes) (version 2) | ecosystem: Environmental > Aquatic > Marine > Oil seeps ...
ACCACTTGTATCGTAGATGGTGCAGTCGCTCTCTCTGGTGATGACAGTGACCTTGCTAAAGCACTTGAAGCAGCCAAAGAGTTGCTCAAGAGTACAGAATCTTCTAATACAGCTATCGCATCTGCAGTAGCTAAAGTAGAGCAAATCGGAAAGTCTCTCTAAGTTGGGATCTCTCCTAGATTATTTCATGGACAGCAGTGCAATTACTATTTTTGTGCTGCTTCTACTATCGATCTATTTTATTGCTACATTTTGGGTATTTTTAAACAGATTCTACATTATAAACTCTCGTATAGGCTCTGAATCCAAATCACTTAAAGCACTTTATACAGGTCAGTCAAAATCAGTGGCTAGTAATTCACTTATTTTTACTTATCTGAGTCGTGTGAACACTCCAAACAAAGCCATACTTGAAGCGGCATCATCTGATGCGATACGTGTCTCCACTAAAGGGCTCACCTGGCTCTCCATCATCGCATCCACTTCACCGTTCATCGGTCTTTTTGGTACGGTGATAGGGATACTTGAAACTTTTTCTAAGCTTGGATCGCAGTCCAGTGCTTCTTTGAGTGTAGTAGCACCTGCTATCTCTGAAGCGCTTATCGCTACAGCAGCAGGTATTGCTGTAGCGATCTTTGCGTATACTTTTCATTTGATATTGAAGCGTAAAGCATATGAACTTAGCTCACTTCTCTCTTCTCAGTCTGAGGTAATACTTTCTCAGGTTAATGAGGACTAATCATGTTCTCTTGGGATGATAGTCCAGATCTGAATATTACGCCTCTTGTGGATGTAATGTTGGTACTCATGGCAATCCTTATGATCACGGCACCGACAATTACTTTTCAAGAACAGATAGATCTGCCTCAAGGATCAAAAACTGTCAAAGTCACAAAACCTAAAACACTTACGATTCGTATGGATAAAAAACAAAAAATCTATTTGAATAATGATACGTATGCTTTAGATACTTTTGCAGATGATTTTGTCAATCAGTCTGCAAAATTTGATAAAAACTCTGAAGTCTATATACGTGCAGATGAACAATTGAAATACAAAGATGTAATGTACTTACTTAAAAGTGTCAAAGCAGCTGGTTTTGAAAAGGTATCACTTATAACACTATGATAAAAAAGTCTTCTACCTTCATCTCTGGATTTTTGGCTTTTGGTATCTACTTTACTCTTATTGGGTTACTGATTTTTTATTTTAATACTCGTGATGAAAAGAAGTCTATACATTACGTTAAAAAAGATGAAAAGCGTATACAGGTTGCACTCTCTACACCTAAAAAACCTGAAAATAAAAAAGCTATCAACCCTAAACCTAAGGTAAAACCAAAGCCTAAGCCAAAACCAAAGGTTAAACCCAAAGTCAAACCGAAAGTGAAGCCAAAACCTAAACCAAAGCCAAAAAAAGTGCTAAAGAAAAAGGTCAAAAAAGAAAAAGTAGTCAAAAAGGAAGTAAAGAAAAAAGATGTAAATCTTACAAAACCTAAAAAGAAAGCGTTAGATCTTTTTGCAAATGTTAAAACACCTAAAAAGAAAAACATTATAAAGGTAAGTGATAAGCCTATAAAGACAACACCCAAAAATAACCTTATAAAGATGACTGATAAACCTATGAGTGCGAGTGAACGTATAAGCTCTTCATTTAAAAACCAAAAAAGCAGTGACAGTGGCGTAGAAGATGCCTATTTGGCAAAAGTACAAAGTATGCTTGAAGGTTGGCCTGCCCAGAGTGAATATGCAGGTGAAAAAGTGAAAGTTTTGTTGCTTATAGATCCTACTGGAGGATTTGAATTTAAACTTAAAACGGCTTCAAATAATGAGAACTTTAACAGAGGACTGATAGAGTACTTGGAACAACTCCAAACCATAGGTTTTGGTCATCATAAAGGTGCGAGAACCTATCAGTTTGAAGCAGAGTTTATTGCAAAAGAATAATTAGAACCTATAAGTATCTAGGGTTATTCAGAGAGTTTAATATATAATTTTTAAAAGGAGTGTTAGATGATATTAAAATTGGGAATTCCAAAAGGAAGTTTGCAAGAGTCAACGATCAAGATATTTAAAGAGGCAGGATATGACATTAAGGTAAAAGAGAGAAACTACTATCCCTCTGTTGATGATCCGGAGTTGGAGTGTATGCTTATACGTGCACAGGAGATGGCAAGATATGTTGAGGGTGGACAGCTTGATTGTGGATTGACAGGTTTGGATTGGATCAAAGAGAATCGTTCAGATGTAATAGAGGTGTGTGAACTTACCTATGCAAAACAGAGTTTTAAGCCTATCAAGTGGGTATTGGCAGTCAAAGAGGATTCACCATATAAAAGTGTTAAAGATTTGGAGGGCAAAACGATAGCAACGGAGGTGGTCAATCTCACCACTGACTATCTGGCGTCTCATGGTGTCAAAGCCAATGTAGAGTTTAGCTGGGGGACGACTGAGGTTAAAGTACCTGAGCTTGCAGATGCCATCGTTGAGATCACAGAGACAGGATCATCACTCAGAGCAAACGACCTGAAGATCATCGATACGGTTTTGGAGACAACTACAAGATTCATCGCCAATAAAAAAGCATATGAAGATCCGGAAAAAAGAGCAAAGATCGACAGGATCATTATGATGCTTAAGTCTGTTATAGATGCGGTTCCAAAAGTCTGTTTGATGCTCAATGCTCCACAGACTGAATTGGAGGCTATCTTAGAGATCCTTCCAAATGACAATCCTACTGTTTCTCATCTGGCAAAAGGTGACTGGGTTGATGTGATGGCTGTTGTAGATAAAGGGTTCCTTCGTGATGTGATACCTAAACTCAAAGAGCATGGAGCAAAGTCGATCGTAGAGATACCGGTGAGCAAAATAATAGAATAATAGGGTTACAAGATGCACAAAACAATAGCGTATCAAGGTGTTCAGGGTGCTTATTCGGAGCAAGCTTGTAAAAATGCTTATGGGGATTACAAAACCATTGCCTGTGATACTTTTCATGAAGCGATGTGGCTGGTAGAGCAGGGTGATGCTGACTTGGCGATGATCCCCTTGGAGAACTCTACGGCTGGCAGGGTAGAAGAGATCTATAGGTTGATCCCTAAAATGGCACTGCATGTCATTGCTGAGCATTTTGAACCGGTTGTACATTGCCTGCTTGCTTTACCTGATGTAAAGTTGGAAGATCTGAAATATGTTGCTTCCCATCCTCAGGCATTGGCACAGTGTCATCACAACATTATCTCATTAGGATTGAAAGCAGAAGCGAAGCTTGATACAGCAGGTGCAGCTAAAGAGTTGGTTGAGTTAAAAGATGTTCAAAGAGCGGCCATAGCTTCAAAACTTGCGGCAGATATTTATGGTTTACAGGTTTTAAAAGAAAATTTTGAAGATAAACGTGGAAATACAACACGGTTTTTTATACTTTCTAGAGAAGAAAACATACCTCTTTTTGATCCGTCCAAACGATACATTACTTCACTGATTTTTCAAGTAAAAAATATACCTGCAGCTCTCTATAAAGTGCTCGGAGGCTTTGCAACCAATGGTGTCAACCTTTTAAAGATCGAAAGCTACATGGGGACAGAAATGCTTCCTGGAAGTCAATTTCATATCGATATCGACGGACACATCAACTCAGATGTATTGAGGCTTGCCTTGAAAGAGTTGGCATTTTTTGCTGATGAGGTAAGGATACTTGGAATTTATGAGAGTCATAGGCACCGTGAAGTGGAGTATATGATATAATGGTCCTTCTATATAATTTTAAAAGCTTATAAATCAGCTTTTAAAATTTAATTATGTACAGATTGAAAAAGGATTAGATATGCAAAAAGAATGGTTATCATTTAGACTTACACTTTTACTCTACTCTATTGTTTTCATTATACCTTTGACTTTTTATTTTGTTTATACTTCCTTTGATGCGGCAGAAGATGATACAAAGGTTATTCGCCAGATCGGATGGGTGGAAGGTGTTTCAGAGTCCATGTCCATAGCTCCTATACATCAATTTGATCAACAGATGGTCAAGAAAATTGACGACACATTACAAAAAATATCTATTTGGGTTATTTATAACAATGATTCAAAGTTTTATAGAGGTAAACAAACACTTGAAAAAGATTTTTTAAATGTCATTACATGTTGGACTGAACACAAAAAAAAGTTATCACAAAACGATAACCCTATGGTCATCGACGAACATAGTGCAAAGTGTAGTCATCTCGTTACAAATTTAACCACTATCATCGAAAATATGGTTTATCTAAAGCAAAATAAATTGATCAATACGTTTTATTGGAATCTCGCTATAGCTATGTTTCTTTCATGGCTAATGATATATATGGTAAGAAGTTACATCCATATGCAAATGAAAAAACATGCTATATATGACCATGAAACCAAACTCTTTAACAAAAAATATTTTCTTGCAGAACTTAGAACAACTTGTGCCGGATCTGTACGATATAAATATCCTCTGTCGATGCTATCTGTTTCAATGGATGGTTTTGAAGAGGGGAGTGAAAAGTATGATGAGAAAACAAAAACATATATCCTTAAGACAACTGGAGGGTTGATCACTTTTCTGACACGTATAAGCGACACAGCATGCCGATATGATGAGAATCATTTCTTTATACTCTTACCGGATACAGACGAAGAAAATGCATTGATTTTGGAAAGACGTGTACGTGAAGCACTTGAGAAACATGATGTTATAGCTGGTTTTGAAGTAAAATTCAAATTTTCAACAACTCAATTTAATAATGAAGAGACTCCAGAAGCATTTGTGGCACGCACACAGGATTTTCTTAACTGATAGTTAAATCCATTTTAAGTGAAGTAATAATTCCATAGCTACAAAAGTGACTTTTGCCAATGGATCTGTGAGTGAAATAGTCCATAAAGCACCCTAATAAAATATCGCAGACATATATCCGACTACTGAACTACTGTCTCCGCTTGCATCAGCAGAGGTACGGTAATCGAGTAGTTTAGAAGAGAGTTTGAGTTGTTTGGCTGCGAGTATCATGGCTTGTATGCCGATGCGCCCACATGCTTCACACCCTTTTTTAAGCTCATTTAGATCAAGTTTTGCAACACCTCTTAAACAATTATTGTCATATCTTTTTGCCTCTTCTAAGCTGTGAAAATGACTCAGATCAGAGCTTATGACAACAAGATTATCTTTGTTATCCAAGAGGGCAGTGATGAGGTTGGCTAGAGTTTGAGCTGTGGTGTCACGATAGATGAGCTCTATGATCTTACTTTGAGGAAAGTAGTGTTTGATGAAAGGCATTTGTACCTCAGTGGAGTGCTCTCTTTCATGTGCCTTGGGTTCAAACCCTATATTAAACTGTTTTGCTAAGGCGAAGAGGTAGGGGCTGTCTATCTCCAAGTTGCCACAAGGCGTCTCATATGTTTCGTAGTAACTCCCGGAGATACCTTGAAAGTGGTGGTGGTGGCTGGGACCTATGACGATGATACGTTTGGTTTTTGCCTGCTTTAAAAATCGGTATGCAAAGTTGGCAGTGAAGCCACTGTAGATATACCCTGCATGCGGGACAATGACTGCTCTGGGGATGATGCTTTGTATCTCTTTTTCAATAGGGATAGCATCAAACTTATGATTGAACTGCGCAAAATCAGCTTTGATCTTACTGCACTCTTTGGGATAAAAACGACCTTTAACTGCAGATTTTCTGATACTGGATGACATCACTCTTCCTGATATTTTTCTACCTGATAGGTTAAGATCTCAGGGTGCTCATAAAGACAGTCTTTATTTAAGTTTGCCTTGAGACATAAGTTACTGAAAAAAGCATCAAACTGAGGCAACTGCTCCCAGACCTGAGGTAGGTAAGTTGCCTGATGGGCACCATGCTTGAGGACTATACCATCTTTAAAAGGGGTGATCTTTGTTCGTAACTCTTCTAGATCCTTATAGGGCAGTACCTTGGGTTCAGAGAGGATAGAGACTTCAACTTTAATGTGCTTAAGCTCTTCTGTTCTGAGTGGACTGAACCTCGGATCACGTAAAGCTGCAGACTGTGCATTAAGGATAATATCTTCATAGAGAGGGCGATAGGCTTCGAGTGTCCCTATGCATCCACGAAGTTGTGAGTGAGGCATGGTGTTGAGGGTCACAAAAGCTGCACCGTTCTCTTGGAGTTGAGGATACTCTTTTAATGCCTGTTCCAGATCAAAACTTTCAGGCTGATTTAACGCAGCCAAAATAGCGGCTTTCGCCAAGGGTATGACAATATCATTCATTTGATACTCCTTCTTCTTTATTTTAGCATATTTCTGGATAATCTAAAAAAGAGAATTGATATTGATATTAATTAATGGAGATTTCAACTCAGCCTTGATACAATGCATATAAAAACAAATACTAAGGAAGCATTTTGAGATATCTCTTATTTTTATTATTATTTATAAACCTTTTTGCTGTTGATGCCAAGCTGAAGATAGAAACGGATGTAGAACAGCGTTCTCGTATTGCTTTAGTAGATGGGTCAACTGTACCCAATGACAAGATTTTCAAGATCTTACTCTCTGACCTTAAAGTCTCCGGACATTTTTTAGCAGATACCACTCAATATGAAGGGGATATCACTTCAAACTTTATTGAACCTGCGCTTAAAAACAAAGAGTATGTACTCAAGTATGCACTTAGCCAAAGTACAGGAATAAAGCTTATCATACGTCTATTGAAAGCCTCTGATGGTAGACAGGTATTTAAAAAGAGTTATGCTATATCTACGACAAGAAAAATGCCTTTTTTGGTACATAAAGCTATCTCTGATATCAACAATGTTTTAAAATATCCGGACATTAGTTGGATCAACCGTTATGTGGTTTTTTCACGTTATACTTCACCAAGACATAGTGAGATACTTCTTGCTGACTATACGTTTAACTATCAAAAAGTCATAATAAAGGGTGGACTTAATCTTTTCCCTAAATGGGCAGACAAAAAACAAAAGAGTTTTTACTATACCTCTTATAACGATTTGCTCCCAACACTTTATAAGATCAATATCTATTCTGGGGCCAAAAAGAAAATTGCTTCTTCCGAGGGGATGATGGTTTGTTCGGATGTAAGTAAGAATGGTTCAAAACTTTTACTTACTATGGCACCTAATGGACAGGCTGATATTTATGAACTGAATCTCACAACAAATGCAAAAACAAGAGTTACCAAGTTTAATGGTATCGATGTAAATGGTAAATATGTAGATGATGAGAGTCGTATGGTTTTTGTCTCTAACAGACTTGGGTATGCAAATATCTTTAAAAAATCTATCCACTCTTCGGCTGTTTCCCAAGTGGTTTATCATGGTCGTAACAATAATGCTGTTGATGCGCATGGAAACAAGATAGTATACTCCAGCAGAGAGAGTAAAAATGCTTTTGGGAGTAATACCTTTAATTTATATTTAACCTCTTCCCGTGGTTCAGGTACACGCCCCCTTACTACTACAGGAGCTAACCAGTTTCCAAGATTTTCTTCAGATGGATCTGTGGTCTTGTTTATCAAGCACAGTGGTAGTGGATCTTCAATAGGATATACCAACCTTACAAGCCAACAAAGTTTACTGTTCCCACTTGGTGGGCGAAAAATCCAATCAATTGATTGGTAGCTAACTCTTATAAAAGGATTATATATGATAAAAAAAATAGTAATAGCAACAGCAACCCTTTCCGCATTACTTTTAACTGGATGTAGTCAGACGGCACCAGATCTTGATGGGAAGAACAATATTTCAGATGCAACACAAATAGCAGGTGATACAGTAACGATAGATGAAAACAAATATGGTAACGAGGATGGTACTTCAGGACAATATAACAGCAGTAGTGATGGTTTCCAGAGTATCTATTTTGATTTTGGAGATTATGGTATCTCTTCCAGTATGGAAAACCAGATCGCTTCTAATACTAATGTAGCCAATAGTGCAGCTGGTTCTAAGATAAAGATAGAAGGTAACTGTGATGAGTTTGGTACAGATGAGTATAACTATGCACTAGGGCTTAAAAGAGCTAAGGCTGTTAAAGATAGCATTGCGGCACAAGGTGCCGATACCAGCAAGATGGTTATCGTAAGTTTTGGTGAGAGTAACCCTGTATGTAGCAACCCGACAGATGGATGTTATGCACAAAACAGAAGAGTGGATCTTCGTTTAGTCAAGTAGTATAGTGATGAACCAAAAGAATATACGTAATCTGTTTTTATCTTTAGTATTAGGGACTGCAACACTTTCAGCAGAGCCTTCTGTATATGGATTTGGATTTGGCAGCTCAAGTAATGATTCAACAGAGGGATCAACATCTTCTCAGAACATGATCGTTCAAAATAAAAACAGTATTGCTGCTCTTAAGCGACAGATCGCAGAGCAAAATGAGAGGATCGATGGTTTAACTTCTATCATAGAGGGATTGAGTGCTACACTCGGTGAGCTGCAAGGGAGTGGTACTGGCGCTTCTTCGGGAAGTGGAAATGACAATAATGCACTACTTAAAGAACTTGGTACAATGATCGATAAGATCAACGATAACTATGTGAGCAAGGCAGAGCTTCAAAAAGTCTTGAAGGAAAATGGTAAATATACGCCTGCTATAAAAGAAAAAACAACATCTGAAGAGTCATTAGAAGGCAAGCCAACTTCAAAACTCTATAGTGAAGGGGTAAGACTCTTTGTGAAGAAGCGTTATAGTGAAGCGAAGAAAAGGTTTACTATCACTGATATAAAAGGATATAAACCAGCTGCTTCAAATTATTATCTCGGTGAGATAGCATATTATACAAAGAAGTATGAAGATGCTATATTTTACTTCAAGAAGAGTGCCGGACTTTATGATCAAGCGAGTTATATAGATGTTTTACTGCTTCACACAGCGATCTCTTTAGAAAAAAGTGGAGACAAAGAGCAAGCAAGAGCATTTTATGAAAATATCGTAGAGAATTATCAAGGTAAAAAAAGTGCCAAGATCGCAAAAGAAAAGCTAAAAAAGTTGTAGATGTAAGTAATGAAGATCTTTTTTCTAATGTTATTTTGTTTAACAACTATAGTATTGGCAGAAGAAAAGATAAAAGAACCTCTTAAAGCGTTGAAACATGAACTTATTCCTGTGTCTAAAACAGTTTTTAAAGTGATAAATTTAGAGACACAAAAAGAAAAAATAGTGGATCTTACGGGAAAAAACTTTATCCTCGTTTCGGTAAGAGAACAAGGTAGTGATGGACGATTTTATGCTGTAGATAGTGATGGTACAGTCTGGTGGAGTGGTGCCATTACTTCAGGTACACTAGAGTTTAGAAGTCCTTCCGGGGTCTTTCCTATCATTCAAAAGAAGCGTTATCATATGTCAATAGATTACCCAGATGAGTCGGGTGTGAACAATATGGACTATATGATGAAATTTACCCGTTATGGTCATGCATTGCATAAAGGGAGTGTAGACTGGCTGTCTCATGGATGTATCCATATAGACCCTAAAGATGTCCCTGTAATTTACAAATGGTCAACGTTTAAAACAAAAGTGGTTGTCACAAGGCATACCTATATGCCTTTTGCAAGAGAAGATTTACGTAAAATCTATACGGAAAGATAAAAAGTGTGAGTAGTTACAAATTTTTATAATTCCTTTGCTCTCCCATATGCCTGCTCTATGGCATCCATACAGGCAGCTCTGACATTGCCGTCTTCCAGTGCTGCGTAACCTGCTGCCGTTGTACCGCCTGGACTCATTACACTATCTTTAAGCAGGGCAGGATGTACTTCTTGGATAAGTTCTCCAAATCCGGCAAATAGACCTTTCATAGTAGCCATAGCATCTTCTCTTTTAAGGCCTTGCTTGACCGCACCATCAGCTAATGCTTCTGCAACGAGTGCCAAATAGGCAGGACCGGAGCCTGCCAGAGCGGTAGCAATGTCTATCTCTTTTTCACTCTCTAACCATAAGGTATCACCCACAGCACCTAAAAGAGATTCTGCTTCTTTTCTAAATCTATGGTCTCCTGTAAGTGTAGTCATGGAAGCTCCCACACTTGCTGCAAGATTTGGCATAGCTCTCACTACAGCTTTACTCTTGAGGTGTTTTTTGAGTTTATCAAGTGAGGTTCCTGCCAAAACAGAAAAGAGGACTCTGGCTTTTCCTTTTAACTTTTTACCTACCTCTTCTACATTGGCAGGTTTTACACAGAAAAGCACTGTTTTGTCTGTCATGTCAAAATCATCTATGAGATGTTTAACTACTTTTGTGCCAAGACGCTCTTCAAATGTATTAAGTTTGTCCATATTTCTTCCAACAACTTCAATGTTGTATTTGCCTTTGAGACCTTTAGCAATGCTAAGTCCCATGTTCCCGTTACCTATAAATGTGATTGTTTGCATAATGTTGACTCACTTAGATTAAATTGGATGAATTATAACATTATTAGGATTTATTTGTTAAAATAGTCTCAATTATAAAGAGGAACATATATTATGGAAACATTTTTAGCAAAAGCAAAAGAGTCAAGTAGAGTATTGTCTACACTGAGTGGGGCAGAGAAAAATAGAATATTAAAAGAGATGGCAGAGGCACTTAGAGTCAATACTCCAACACTACTTAAAGAAAATGCATTAGATATGGCAGATGCTGAGGTGAATAACCTTGCCCCTTCACTCAAGGATAGATTACTTTTAGATGAAGGTCGTATAGAGGGTATGGCTGTAGCCATAGAAGAGATAGCATCGCTGAAAGAACCGGTAGGACGAGTGCTTGATGGTTGGGTGACAGAAGATGGACTGAAGATAGAAAAAGTCTCTGTGCCGATAGGTGTTATAGGTATCATTTATGAGTCTCGTCCAAATGTAACTTCAGACACGGCAGCATTGAGTTTTAAATCTGCCAATGTTTGTGTACTTAAAGGTGGTAAAGAGGCACAAAACTCAAATGAAGCCATCGCTAAAGTACTTCAAGAGGTACTGAAAAAGAATGATCTGCCAGAAGCACTCATCTCGCTTATCCCAGATGCATCACGAGAGGGCGTGGCAAAACTCATTAAGATGGATAAGTATGTTGACCTTATCGTACCACGTGGCGGGGAAGGGCTCATTCGTTATGTGAGTGAAAATGCTTCTGTACCGGTAGTTAAACATGATAAAGGGCAGTGTCATACTTACATCGATGAAGATGCCAATATAGAAAATGCCATTGCTATTGCGATTAACGCTAAAGTGCAAAGACCGGGGGTATGTAACTCTATGGAAACTTTACTTGTGGATGCTGCTATAGCAGAGGAGGTACTCCCAAAACTCAAAGAGGCTTTTGATGCGGCGCATACAGAGCTTAAAGGGTGTGAAGTGACACAAAAAAGTATAGAAGTAGTGCCTGCCACAGAAGAAGATTATGATACAGAGTATTTGGCAAATATCTTAAACATCAGAGTAGTTGATGGTGCAGAAGGTGCCATAGAACACATCGTACGATTTGGTTCGGGTCACTCAGAAGCGATCATCACAGAGAACATCACTACAGCAGAAGCTTTTTTAAATGGGATAGATGCAGCAGCAGTCTATGTGAATGCTTCTACACGTTTTACTGATGGTGGAGCTTTTGGCTTTGGTGCAGAAGTAGGTATCAGTACCAATAAACTGCATGCTCGTGGTCCGATGGGAATAGAAGGGTTGACAACGTATAAATTTAAAATTTATGGTTCAGGACAAATAAGATAAAATTTACCTCTTACTATAAGCATCACTAAAGTTTGCTTAGCTAAAATAACACAAATTTAAATATATAGGAATCATAATGACAGTAACAAACGAAAATTGCGTTGTAGCAATCGAATATGAAGTAAAAGAAGCAGGTACAACAGAAGTTGTAGATACAAATAAAGGGGCAGAGCCACTAGAGTTCATCACAGGAAAAGGTCACATCATCCCTGGTCTTGAAAATGCACTTGCCGGTATGACTGAAGGTGAAAGTGGAGATATCATGGTATCTGCTGCAGATGCGTATGGTGAATCAAATCCAGAAGCAAAACAAGTACTTCCACTAGACCAATTCGAAGGTGTTGATCTTAAAGAAGGTATGACACTTTATGGACAAGGTGAAAATGGAGAAACTGTACAGGTAACTGTAACTTCTTTTGACGATAAAGAAGTAAACGTAGACTTTAACCACCCATTGGCTGGTAAAGACCTTATGTTCTCAGTAACAGTTCTTGGTGCAAGAGAAGCTACAGCAGATGAAGCTGCTTCTGGTCAAGTTGGTGGAGCACAAGGTGAGAGTTGTGGTTCACATGGTGAAGGTGATGGCTGCGGCTGTTCACATTAATGAGGATGTATAAGGAGCAAAGCTCCTTATACAGTGTTTCAATGCTGAAGCAAACCTACGCGATTAGTCGATTTTCTTTATTGCTCTTTTTTTCAAAACTTTATACTTAATCTCCTACATCTTTTAAACAATAAAATCCTAAAATAATTTATATTTTGCTATTATAAGATAATAGTTTTATATGGTAAGTTGAGGGATATTATGAATAAAATAGATAATTTTTTTGATGTTAATATGGTATTGATGTCTGTATTTTCATCCTTAGAGACAATAAGGGATGAAAAGAAAATTGAACTGATTTATGAAGTAGATGCAACAATACCAAAGGAACTAAAGGGTGATTATGAAACATTATCACGTCTTCTTACAGCAACACTTACTTTTGTTTTTGAAAATACTCAGAAGAGAGAGATCGTATTGTTTCTTTCAGCCCCTAAAGATTTTTTATATGAGGAATCCATATCTTTTGAGATCAAAGAAACTGATCTTAGTAAAGAAAAGATAGTAAGTTTTCTGGAAATCAGATTAAGCAAAGATATTGAACTGCTTAATGGAGAGATCATATATGAGAATGAGAATCCTTCAGATATACACATTAATATACCATTTAAACTAAATGAGTTGGGGAACAGACGTTATTATAGATTACCGGATATGGTAATGTTGGGTAAAAAAGTTTTATTACTCTGTGAGAGTAAAAAAGTAGCGCATAGTATTGGGAAAATGTTTAAATATTTTCTTTATGATGTTACTGTAGGGGTTGATGAATATAAGAAACAAGGAAGTGATCTGTCTCAGTATGATATCTTGGTCATAGATGATAAGCTTGCAACGGAAGGAATTGAAAGCTTGATCGCTAAAGTACAAAAAAATACGCCTCTTAAATATGTGCTACTTCAGGATTCGGACCATACAAGGGATACAAATAAATATATAAAGTCTGCTTATTTAATAAAACCTGTCATGCAAGAGAGTATATTTGAGTTGATCATATCACTTTTTGAGAATGAAATTAAAGACAGAAGTATAAAGCAGAACGGTGGAAAGACCATTATTGATATGGAACAATATATTAACGAAAGTTTTAAAAAAGGAAATGGAAATTCTACAGGAAAGAGTCAAGTAGATCAAGATAGTTTAAAAGAAAATAATCTTCATAGTGTAAGAGAAGAAAGAAGAGCGCGTGAAAGAATTATTCTAAATACTGAAGAAGGAGAGAAAAATGCAAAGAGAGTTGGTATAGCGTATTCTAAGGAATTAAAGAAATTTTTAGATAGCTTTGATCACTCAGATGTATATTTTAGACAAATAGTAAATGAAAAACAAACATGGCAAATCAAAGAATTTTGTATAGACCTGGAAAAACAAGCAAAGGTGATAGGAGCTCAAAGTATGTTAAGTTTTGCTGATCGCGTCAGCCTTCTTTTTGTATACGATAAATTTGATACATTACCCATCTATGTTGGTAAATATCATATAGAGCTAAAAAAACTAATTACAGAAATAAAGGTTCATCTAGATTCCTTGTAAGATAATGCAGTAATGGACTAAGTCTCTTTAATCACTTCAAAATTCTCTTTATTTACACCACAAATAGGACATTCCCAATCATCAGGGATGTCTTCAAATACAGTACTTGGAGCTATGCCAGAATCTGGGTCACCTAGAGTAGGATCATAAATGTATTCGCATATGGTACAAATGTATTTTTGACTCATACTATTCTCCTTTTTTTAGTCATACTGGAATATACTTATTTCTTGTGTAATTCGTGTTGAGGTAATAGTGTAATCTTAACATGGTAAAATACGATAAATATTTTATACTTTAAAGGACACCGTATGTCAATCAAATGTGCATTTTTATTTCCAGGACAAGGTTCACAAGCTGTAGGGATGGGTCAAGACTTTTTTAACAACTCTGATGTTGCTAAGCAGATGGTAAGGGATGCCAGTAAAAGAACTGGTATCAACTTCGAAACCCTTCTTTTTACAGAAAATGATGATCTTGAAAAAACAGAGTTTACACAGCCTGCTATCTTGCTTGTATCTGCTATAGCACACAAGTTATTTGAAGATGAGATGCCTATCAGGCCTGTGTATGCATTGGGACACTCTTTGGGTGAGTTTTCTGCACTTGTATCTGTAGGTGCCATAGATGCCATAGATGCAGTAGAGTTGGTAAACCTTCGTGGAAAGCTTATGGCTGAAGCATGTGCCGGGCAAGATGTAGGGATGATGGTATCTCTTGGACTTGAGGATGAAGTGGTAGAAGAGATATGTGATACACAAAGAGAAGCAGGTATGAAAGTATGGCCGGTAAATTACAATGCGGCAGGTCAGATAGTCATCGCTGGTATCAAACCGGACCTTGAAATGTTAGCTCCTATTTTAAAAGAAGCTAAAGCAAAAAGAGCAATGCTTTTAAATATGTCAGTTGCAAGTCACTGTCCACTACTTGAAAGTGCAACTGCACCTTTAGCTGTAAAACTCACAGAGATGTTAAAAGATGAATTTATGGCACCTGTGGTTTCAAATGTAACAGCAAAGACTTATAATACAAAAGCAGAAGCTTTAGATTTACTTCCTAAACAACTGGTATCTCCTGTGCTTTATAAACAGTCTATCGCTGATTTTGATGATAGTGTTGATTGTTATGTTGAGTTTGGTCATGGTGGAGTACTTAAAGGGCTGAACCGTAGAGCAACTAAAAAGCCTCACTTTGTAGTTTCTGATATGGAATCATTGCAGATCGCTATTGATGAAATAGCTAAATTGGGTTAATAATGAGTTCTAAAATCGCGATCATGGGTGCGATGCCCGAAGAGATAGAACCGATCATCGATAAATTGGAAAATCTTAAAGAGACGGTTTATGCTGCAAACAAGTATTATGAAGGTACGTATCATGGTAAAGAGGTTGTTGTGGCATATTCTAAAATAGGTAAAGTCTTTGCAGCACTTACTGCTACAAGTCTCATAGAGAAATTCGGCTGCAACACACTGCTCTTCTCTGGTGTAGCTGGAGCAATCTCTGATGAACTAAAGATCGGTGATCTTATCATTGCAGATAGTCTGTGCCAGCATGACTTGGACATTACGGCCTTTGGTCATGCCCATGGGTATGTGCCGGAGGGTGAAGTGTGTGTTCTTTCAGATGAGAAGCTTAGAGCAGTGGCTAAAAAGGTCGCTAAGACCAAAGGTTTGACACTTAAGGAGGGCATCATCGCTACAGGTGATCAGTTTGTAGCAGATACCCAGCGTAAAGAGTGGATAAGTAAGACTTTTAATGCAGATGCCTTGGAGATGGAAGGTGCTGCTGTTGCTGTGGTTTGTAATGCCCTGGGTGCACCTTTCTTCATTTTACGTGCTATTTCTGACTCTGCTGATATGGATGCAGGTTTTGACTTTGATGCTTTCTTGGAGAGTTCAGCCAAGATATCTGCTGATTTTATCTTATCTATGATTGATGAGATAAAAGATTAATGATAGGAAGACTATTTGAACGATAACGAAAGACGTAGTAAAACCAAAACCATCCCTATGAGTAAAAGACTACTCAAAGTAGTAGGAAAAACCAATGCAGAGTTTAGACTCATAGGTGAAGGTGACAAAGTACTTGTTGGACTAAGTGGAGGGAAAGATTCTCTAGCTCTTATTCATGCACTTAAACATGTACAGCGTCATGCACCTTTTAAGTTTGAGTTCGAGGCATGTACCATTAAGTATGGTATGCCAGATGAGCATTATGAGTTTCTTTCAAAGCATTGTGAAGAGTATGAGATAAAACACACGGTATATGACACGAATATTTTTGAAATTTCTCATGATGCCATACGTGAAAACTCCTCTTTTTGTTCCTACTTCTCTCGTATGAGAAGAGGTGCATTGTATTCATTTGCAGAGGAACATGGATTTAATAAAGTAGCCTTGGGTCACCACTTTGATGACACAGTAGAGAGCTTCTTTATGAATATGTTCTACAACGGAAGCATGAGAGCCTTAGCACCTATTTACAAAACAAGCAGAGGCTTCCATCTTATACGTCCACTCATCCAAGCAAGAGAAAGACAATTACGTGATTTCGCCGAGGAAAACAACCTAAGAGTCATAGGTGATGAAGCCTGCCCAGCCATGTTAAAAGATGTGAAGATGCCTCATGCCAGAGCCTCTACCAAAGAGTGGCTGGCAGGACTTGAGAAAGAGAATAAAGATATTTTTAAAATGTTCAAAGCTTCATTCAAACATATACATGATGATACTTTTCTTGACCCTGAGCGTTGGGATAGGGATGATATTTAAGTGAGTGATGAGTAGTGAGTAGTGAACAGTTGATAGCCTCAAAGGCTGGGAGAATCGATAAAATATTGGCTGACACTTTAGATGTCAGTCGCAATCAGGTTGAAAAGCTTGTGAAAGAGGGGCTTGTATCTGTCAATGATAAAGTAATTACTAAAACAAGCTATAAAGTTGCAGAAGGTGATAGTGTCACTTATACCTTTAAAGAAGCCGAAAAAAAAGAAGCTGTAGAGATAGACTTTGATGTGGAGATACTTTATGAAGATGAGTATCTTTTGGTGGTGAACAAACCTTCAGGACTTGTAGTTCATCCGGCTCCCTCCGTGAAAGAACCAACCCTTGTGGATTGGCTCATTCATAAAGGTATTTCTCTATCAACCATAAGCGGGGAAGAACGTTATGGGATCGTGCATCGTATAGATAAGGAGACTACAGGGGCACTTGTGGTGGCTAAAGATAATAAGACTCATGAGAAGCTTAGTGAACAACTTCAGGATAAAAGTATGGGACGTTACTATCTGGCACTTATAGACTGTCCGCTAAAAGATGATATAGCCGTGGATAAACCTATAGGACGTAATCCTAATAATAGGCTGAAAATGGATGTCGTTCCTGGTGGTAGAACAGCTAAAACAGCTTTTATAAAACTTTCACAGACTAAACATGGTGTCGAGCTGATCGCTGCAAAACTTTTTACAGGAAGAACACATCAGATACGTGTACACCTCAATACTTTGGGACGTCATATCTTAGGTGATGATTTATATGGATTTAAGACCAAAAGAGATAAAATAGCACGCGTTAATCTACATGCATATCTACTATATTTAGTCCATCCGGCAAGCGGTAAAAAAATGGAGTTTGTAGCCCCACTTTTTGATGATATGAAAACATATATATCTAAAAATTTTAATCAAGGTGAAATAGATGAAAAGATCGATCCTCTTACTCTCGGCAGTCGCTTTAATAACCTTTAACGGTTGTGGCGGAGGTGTAAAAGGTCTTCTCATCTATGATACGGATCCAGCTTTAAGAACCATTAAAAATATAAGAGCCTTGCCAATGATGAGTTCTGTAGGTTTTGAGTGGGAAAAGATAAAAGATACGCAAATACATGGTATCAATATCTATAGAGAATCTCCATCAGGTCAGGAAGAGCAAGGCTTTAAGCGTATTGGTTCTATAGGTAATCGTTATGCAACACATTTTGTAGATACCCATACAAAGCCAGATACAAAGTACCACTACACATTTACAACATTTTCATTGGGGAAAGAGTCTGAACGTAGTGCTATACTTCGTGTGAAGACACGTCCGCCTTTTGCCCCTGTCTCTTTTGTAAAAGCGTATAAGGAGGCACCTGCTGTGGTGAAACTCTTATGGAGACCACATCCAAGTGAGAGGGTAAATGCCTATATCATTGAAAGATCAGTGAACAGCGGCAGATGGAAATATGTATCACAAGTAGAGGGGCAATTGATGGCTGAGTATATTGATACCTTTGTTCGAAAGGGTAATACCTATGCCTATCGTATCATCGCTAAAAGTTATGATGATATAAGAGCTAATGCAAGCCAAGCTGCGCAAATATCACTGTAAATAAAAATAAGTAAAAAATAGAGTAAGAAGAAAATATGCCACATTTAAAAATTACACCCTTTGATACCTCGTTACTGGAACAGAAACTCTCTAAGAGTGAGATCATTACCTTTCGTGCAAAAGCACTTAAAGGTGATGATGAACTCTTGGGTATTGAACATGGAGGAGAAGAGTTTTTACTTCAGTTAAAACCAGATGAAAAAGCAACACTTCTCAAGTATGATAAAGTAACAAGACCTCTAAAAGTAAATCTCTTAAAAGAGGCACTGGATAAGGTTTCAAAAGAGTTGGACCTGGAGATAAAAAGTTCAAATATCGCTACGTCAAATACCAAACCGGCACTCTCCTCAGAATATTTTAAAAAGATAGAAGATTTTGAAAATATCACTTATCCTAAAGAGAAGATCTCTGTTGAGGTAGGATTTGGTTCT
>Ga0209013_10002006_pt1 | contig 18652 bp, 16 predicted proteins | sample Cruoilmetagenom2_FD_187291 | JGI IMG/M metagenome (GOLD analysis project Ga0209013, IMG submission 187291) | Oil polluted marine microbial communities from Coal Oil Point, Santa Barbara, California, USA - Sample 2 (SPAdes) (version 2) | ecosystem: Environmental > Aquatic > Marine > Oil seeps ...
GTAGCGAGGGCGGCGAAGGGTAGCCAGATGTTGGGATTTTCGCGAATTGGGCGACGCAGGCGTAGTCGCACTACGTTGAGGAGCACGATTTGCGAAAAGCGCTACAGATGGCTGCCATTCGCCGCCCGCAGTAGACACCCGGTGAGAAGACCGGGCTAGTTGCGAGAACAGCCGCTTCCTGCTAACGTACTGAGGCCTCCTAGCCACCGGAGGATAGTGGAGAACACATGAGTCACTTCGACGCCCAGAAAATATCGATCATCGACGAGTTCCGCACCCATCCGACGGACACCGGTTCGCCGGAGGTGCAGGTCGCATTGCTGACCCGCCGCATCCAGTACTTGACGGAGCACTTCAAGGTTCAGAAAAAGGACTTTCACTCCCGTCGTGGCCTGTTGCGACTGGTCGGCCGTCGCCGCCGTCTCCTCGACTATCTCAAGGCGAAAGACATCACGCGCTATCGTCAGCTCGTGGAACGGCTGGGGCTCCGAGGCTGAGGCTGAGCACAACCAGGCATATGCCCTCCCCTCCTTCCACGGCCATCGTCGCGGTCCGGGACGGGTTTGGGCGGCGCGCGCCTGAAGATTGGAAAACTGAATGAAAGAGATCACGAAATCCGTCGAGATCGATGGAAAGACCCTGACGTTCGAGACCGGAAAGATCGCCAAGCAGGCCGCCGGATCGACCGTGGTTCGCATGGGCGACACCATGGTTCTGGTGACCGCCTGCGCCAGTCCCGATGAACGACCCGGTGTGGACTTCCTGCCCCTGACGATCGACTATCGCGAGAACACGTACGCGGGCGGCAACATCCCGGGTGGGTTTTTTAAGCGCGAAGGCCGCCCCACCGAGCGCGAGACCCTCACCTGCCGCGTGATCGACCGCGGACTCCGACCATTGTTCCCCGACGGCTGGCGCCGCGAAACCCAGGTCATCGCCTGGGTGCTGTCGGCCGATGACGATTTCAGCCCCGATGTCTACGGGATCTCCGGCGCGTCACTCGCGCTCCTCCTGTCCGCCGAGATCCCCTTCGATGCCGCCCTCGCCGGCGTCCGGATCGGCCGCGTGGACGACCGCCTTGTGGTCTTCCCAACCTATGAGCAGCAGGCTGCCAGCGAGCTGGATCTGGTGGTCGCCGGGACCGAGGACGCGTTGGCAATGGTTGAGTGCGGCGCCAACGAGCTGTCGGAATCGATCATTCTCGACGCCCTCGACCTCGCCCACCGTGAGATCAAGAAGATCATCGCCCTGCAGCGTGAAATGGTCGCCGAGGCCGGGGTGGTCAAGAAGGAATTCACGGCGGCGCCCGACCCGTGGCCGGCGGAGTTTGCCACAGCCATTCGCGCTCGCTGGAGCGACGAGCTGCGCGAAGCGCTTCATGTGTGCGGAAAATTCGAACAGAAGGACGCTGTGGAGGCCGTGCGTGCCAGGGCCCTGGCCGAGCTTTCAGAGGACGAGGCTGACGAAAAGACGCCGTGGGTCAAGAGCATCTACCGCTCGATGGTCAAATCGATCACGCGCGAGACCATTCTCGACAAGCGCGAGCGCCTCGATGGCCGCGCGTTTGACGAGATCCGCAAGGTGACATGCGAGGTCGGCGTCCTTCCGCGGGCTCACGGATCGGCCCTCTTCACCCGTGGCGAGACCCAGGCCATCGTCACCTGTACCCTCGGGACCTCGGACGACTCGCAGCTCATCGAGTCCTACCAGGGCGACTCCCGCCAGAGATTCATGCTGCACTATAATTTCCCGCCGTTTTCGGTCGGCGAAGCACGCTTCCTGCGCGGCGCCGGCCGGCGCGAGATCGGACACGGCGCCCTGGCGCGACGCGCGCTCACCCCCGTCCTCCCCGACGCGGAGGAGTTTCCATACACCATGCGGGTGGTCTCGGACATCCTCGAGTCCAACGGGTCGTCGTCGATGGCCTCCGTGTGCGGCGGTTCGATGTCGATGATGGACGCCGGCACTCCTCTCAAGGGTACCGTCGCCGGTATCGCCATGGGGCTGGTTTCCGAAGGCGACCAGCACGCCGTCCTGACCGACATCGCCGGTCAGGAGGATCACTACGGCGACATGGACTTCAAGGTCGCCGGCACGGCCGACGGCATCACCGCCCTGCAAATGGACATCAAGGTCGAAGGCCTCCCCCGGAGCATTCTCGAGCAGGCGATGGAGCAGGCCCGCGTAGGACGCCTCAAGCTCATCGGCATCATGGATTCGGCCATTTCCGAGGGACGCTCTGACATCTCGCAGTACGCGCCCCGGATCATCCAGATCAAGATCGCCGTCGACCAAATCCGCAACGTCATCGGCCCTGGCGGCAAGATGATCCGTCACATCGTCGACACCACCGGCGCCAAGATCAACGTCGAGGACGATGGGACCGTGCAGATCGCGACCTCCGACCAGGAAGCGGCGCAGAAGGCCATTCACATGATCGAGAGCCTCACCCGCCAGCCCGAGATCGGTGAGGAGTTCGACGGCGTCGCGCGTCGCATCGAGCCCTACGGCGCCTTCGTCGAGATCCTGCCCGGCCGCGACGGATTGGTTCACATCTCAGAGCTCTCTCTGGAGCGCATCCCGGATATCCGCGACGTGTTGTCGGAAGGTGACGAGCTCCGGGTCCGGATCATCGACATCGACGCCAACGACCGCATCAAGCTGTCACGTCGGGTCATCCTCGAGGACGAGGCGCGCGCCCGCGGCGATGAGATACCCGAGCGCGACACCCGCCCGCCCCGTGACAACCGGCGCGGTGGCCGACCCGGCGGCGGCCGCGGCCGGGACAACCGCGGACGACGCTGATTCAGCGATTCGAATCGACCCCTTCAGAGCCGGCGGAAACGCCGGCTTTTTTGAATTCTCAATTCTGAATTCTCAATTCTTAATGCCACCACCCACCCGCGGGACGGTGAGCGCCGAGTGACTCGTTTATCCTTCCCCGTTTCCAACCTCCGAGTGGGTGGGTGGGAATTCAAAATTGAGAACTAAGAACTGAGAATTCGCATTTCGGCGCCTACAGCGCTGAAATGCCGCACCTTGACAAAACCCGTGTAACCGTGCCACAGTTCAATGGAAATGAATGAGTGTTCATTCATGTTGATTTCTTGAGCCGTCTGTTTCAAGGAGGCTGGTTGTGGATTACAAGGTAGATACGCGTGACATCGAGTTCCAGCTTTTTGAGTGGCTCAGGCTCGGCGAGTTGCTCGAGGCGGAAAAGTTCGCCGACTGGGATGCCGAAAACGTCAAGATGGTTCTCGACGAAGGGCTCAAGATTGCCAAGGAGCAGATGGCCCCGTGCAATGAGGACGGAGACAGGATCGGCGCCCAGTATGCGGACGGCAAAGTTACCCTTCCGGAGTCATTCAAACCCGTGTACCAGACCGTTTGCGAAGGTGGTTGGATCGGCCTCCTCGCGGACCCGGAGTTTGGCGGTATGGGTTTGCCGGAAACTGTCGGGACGGCGGTCAACGAGTTCTTTAACGGCTCGAACGTGTCGCTGTCGCTGACCCTCATGCTGACCCGAGGCGCGGGGGCGATCATCGAGGGATTCGGCACCGACGAGCACAAGGCGCTGTTTGTCGAGAAGCTCTACTCCGGCGAGTGGGCGGGCACGATGTGCCTCACCGAGGCCCAGGCCGGCTCCGATGTCGGCGCCTCCAAGACCAAGGCGGTCAAACAGGACGACGGCTCCTATCTGATCTCGGGCGAAAAGATCTTCATCACCGGCGGCGACCACGACCTCACCGACAACATCATCCACCTGTTGCTCGCCCGCATCCCGGACGCCCCGGTGGGCACCAAGGGCCTGTCGCTGTTCGTTGTGCCCAAGATCCGGGTCAATCCCGACGGCACCCTCGGAGAGCCCAACGACATCTATACCAACAACATCGAGGAAAAGATGGGCATCCACGGTTCGCCCACCTGCACCCTGGTCTTCGGTCAGAACGACGGCTGCCAGGGGTTCCTCCTCGGCGAGGAGCTTCAGGGCATGAAGCTCATGTTCCACCTCATGAACGCGGCGCGGATCGACGTTGGGCTTCAAGGCTCGTCCGCCGCCGGCGCCGCCCACCAGCAGGCGCTTTCCTATGCCCGCGAGAGACTGCAGAGCCGGAGCTGGAAGGAGCTCAAGAACCCCGAGGCGCCACAGGTTCCAATCATCGAGCACCCCGACGTGCGCCGGATGCTGCTCGACGCCAAGGCCTACACCGAGGCCATGCGGGCCCTGGTGCTGCAGACTTCCTACTACGTCGACAAATCCCACCTCACCGAGGGTGAAGAGCACGATCGGTACCACAGCTTCGTCGAGATGCTGACGCCAATCTGCAAGGCGTGGTGCTCAGAATGGGGCATGCAGGTCACCCACTGGTGCCTGCAGGTCCACGGCGGCTATGGTTACACCTCGGACTATCCGGCCGAGCAGTTCATGCGAGACGCCGAGATCGCGTGTATCTACGAGGGCACCAACGGTATCCAGGCGCTCGATTTCGTGGCTCGCAAGCTCCCCATGAACGATGGCAAGACCATCCGCGAGTTGCTGGGCTTGGCCGAGAAGACCTTCAAAACGCTCCGCAGCGACCCCGAGATGATGGAACCCGCGTGGATGCTGGCCGCAGCGCTCAAGCAGATCGAGACCATCTCCAAGGAGCTCACCAAGCGGCCGGATGCGATCCAGCTCATCCTCCTCAACGCGCCGCCGCTGCTGGACATGGTCGGCACGGTCCTTGGCGCCAACTTCCTGATGGACCAGGCGATCATCGCCAAGGAGAAGCTCGCAGCGATCCTCGGCGAAGAGGGCGTCGGCGCCGACGACAAAAAAGCCTACAAGGAGTTTCTCAAGGGAAACGAGGAGGCGGCCTTCTATCACAACAAGATCCAGACCGCGATCCACTTCGCCTACCGCGCGCTGCCGACGGTGGCCGCCAAGGGCGCTGCCATCCGCTCGGGCAACAAGGCGCCGCTGTACGCAATAATGTAGCAATTCGCCGCGCACGAAAAACGGCCCGCCATGACGGCGGGCCGTTTTTCGTGTGCGGTGAATTGCTGTTGAAGAAGGAGCGATCGCCTCAGGGCGCACCGGAGCCATCGAGCAACCTTCCTCACCCGCGATGTCACTCAAAAGCTGGTTCCTCAGGGGCGGCAAATTCGCCGCCCCGGAATTTCGGACTTGATGCCCCGCGGCCTCAATCCCCTGCCGGGAAGCCCCAGTCGGCGTGGCGGTGTCGCGAATGCTGGGCGGATGTGCCGTCCTTGACGATTTTGGGAGCACGGAAGTTCCTGCGCGGAAATTCCTGTGGCCCAAATATCGTCAAGGGGGGCACTCCCGGGCAATGCAGCTTCGGAGCATCGGGGTCTTCAAGCTGGAAGACCCATGCAGGAACGCACGTGCCCGCGCGCCACATGGCCGCGCCCGCAGCTTTGAGGGCCTTTTGGTGGGCGATGATGTTGGTGTTCGTGTGGACGTCAGACATGGTCACCTCCGGGTCGTTCATGCCCCCCACGAGCCGGCGGGCGTCCGGGCACGGAGACGGAGACGGGCGTTATGCGACCGTCACATCGTTGCAGAGATAGACGTCCTGGATGGCGTTGAGGAGCTCGACACCGTCGTTCATGGGTTTCTGGAAGCTCTTGCGGCCGGAGATCATGCCCATGCCGCCGGCGCGCTTGTTGACGACTGCGGTGGTGACCGCCTGCGCGAGGTCGTTGTCGCCCGACGCGCCGCCCGAGTTGATGAGGCCGGCGCGGCCCATGTAGCAGTTGACGACCTGCCAGCGGGTGAGCTCGATGGGATTGTCCGGAACCAGCTTGTCGTAAACGAGCGGGCTCGTCTTGCCAAAGCCGATCGCGGTGTAACCACCGTTGTTGGTGGCCTGTTTCTGCTTGACGATGTCGGCCTCGATGGTGACGCCGAGATGATTGGCCTGGCCGGTGAGATCGGCCGCCGCGTGATAGTCGACCCCGTCTTTTTTGAAGGCCGAATTGCGGAGGTAGCACCACAGAATTGTGAACATCCCGAGCTCGTGAGCCTGCTGGAAGGCGTCCGAGATCTCCATGATCTGCCGCCGGCAGTTTTCGGAGCCGAAGTAGATTGTGGCGCCGATCCCAGCCGCGCCGAGATTCCATGCCTGCTCAACCGACGCCCACAGGGTCTGGTCGTAATCGTTGGGGTAGGTCAACATCTCGTTGTGGTTGATCTTGACGATGAACGGAATCTTGTGGGCATATGTCCTCGACACCGCACCGAGCACACCGAGGGTCGAGACAACCCCGTTGCAGCCGCCCTCGACCGCGAGCTTGACGATGTTGGCGGGGTCGAAGTAGATCGGGTTGGGAGCAAAGGACGCCGCGCCCGAGTGCTCGACGCCCTGGTCCACCGGCAGGATCGAGACGAAACCGGTACCCGCCAGACGCCCATGGTCATAGAGACGCTGCAGCGAGGCCATCACCTGCGGCGAGCGGTCGGTCTGCGCCACCACACGGTCGACAAAGTCCGGCCCCGGCAGGTGGAGCTGATCCTTTGCAATCCCCGTGCACTGATAGTCGAGCAGCGAGGCCTGGTCTCCGAGTTGCTTGCGAATTGTGTCGATCATGATTCCTCCCATGTGCCGGGCCATTGTACACATCCTGACCCGTCTCCGTCTCCGTGCCCGCCGTCCGCAGGCCGGGCCCGCGGCCATCTGGCGCGCGATGGTGCGTTCCTGCAACAGTCTTCCGGCTTGAAGATCCCGATTCTCCGAAACTGCATTGCCCGGGAGTGCCCCCCCTGACGATGTTTGGGCCAGAGGTGTCTTCTCGCTGGGATTCCCGTGCTCCCAAAATCGTCAGGAGCGGCACTCCGCCCAGCATTCGCAACAGCGCCACGCCGACTGTACCGATCCGGCAGAGGACTCCGGCAGAAGGAGGTAGCCGAGAACTCAAAACTCGATGTGGGGGTGGGTGGAAATTTCGAACTCCGAATTCACCCACGCCCATAGCGGAGACCGAAGAGGGCCGCCAGCAGGGTACCCTTGACGACCGTGGTCGAGGCTATCGCGAACCACACCGCCTCGACGCCCCATCCCGTGGCGACGAGCCACATGGCGAGCGGCACCCGAATCGTGGTCAAGCCGATCTCGATGGTGGCCGGGACGGTCGTCCACTGGGCCCCGGCGAAAGCGCCCAGCAACACCACTTCAGCGGCCATGAAGAGTTGGGTGAGACCGACCAGGAGCACATAGGTGACCCCCGCCGCAACCACGTCGCCGTCGCTTGAGAAAACCTCGACCGCAACCGCCGGGAAGGCGACCAGCAACGCAGTCACCGCCCCCACCGGCAGACAGGTCAGAAAGAGGGCCCGCCATGCCGAACGCACCGCCCGCCGGGGCTCACCGGCGCCGAGGCTCTGACCGACCAATGTGGTCGCCGCCGCCCCCATGCCCGCACAGACGAAGTAGTTGAGCACCTCGAGCTTGTGGCCGATGCCGAGGGCCGCCACCGCCGGGGTGCCAAAGGAGGTGATGACCCGGGTCAGCAGGATGTAGATGAGCGAGAACAGCGCCCCCTCGAGGCCGAGGGGCAGGCCGACCCGCAGAGCGCGCCAGGTCTCCGGTTGTGGCAGCCGTAGAAACGCCAGCGGCCGTGGCCGGATGCCGAGCCGGCCGAGCAGGACCCAGCCCCACACCGAGGCCACGAGCCACGAGGCGACAGTCGCCAGGGCCGCCCCGGTGACGCCGAGCGCGGGCAGCGGGCCAACACCAAAGATCAGGATCGGGTCGAGCACGAGGTTGAACGCGCCCGCGACCGCCAAGAGATTGAGCGGCGTTCGAGCATCGCCAACCGCACGGAAGGCCGCCGACAGCCACGCAAAGAGAAAGTAGGCCGGCATGCCGGCGAGGATCACCCACAAATAGTGCAGCCCGGCGGCGGTCACGTCATCCGCAGTGCCCATGAAGGTGAAGGCCGCGTGGCCCGCCAGCAGCCCAACTGAGGACACGAGAGCCGATCCCCACACCCCGAGACCCTGACCAGCTGCCGCCGCGCGTCGCGCCCCCGACCGGTCCTCAGCGCCGATGGCCCGCGCCAGCACCGAGCCCGAGCCCGCCGCCGCGCCGTCACCAAGGGTCTGGGCGAACCACATCATGAAACCGGCGGTCGAGGCTGCGGCCAGCGCCACCGGACCGACCCGGCCGAGCCAGAAGGTGTCGACCACCAAGAACCCGGCCTGCAACAGAGCGGCTGCCGCCGCCGGAACCCCGAGGTGGAGGATCGCGCGGTCGATCGAGCCCGAAACCATGAGCTCGCGGTGGCGAAGAACGTCAGTCACGAGGCAGGAGGATATCAGGCGCGCGAGGACAGAATTCTCAATTTTGAATTCTCAATTCTCAATGCCGCCCACCCACTCGATTTGCGCAGTGGGAGGCGGTCCGGAATTGAGAATTAAGAATTGAAAATTAAGAATTCGAAATGGTTTCCACCTCTTCACTGAACTGGATGCCGAGGCTTTCGAGCTCCTCGAGCGCCGGCTCGTAGAACTCCTTCATCACCGGGACGATGACGCCGGCCTGCGTGAAACGGCCTTCGAGGATGAAGCGCGTGGCGACCGCCGCCGGCAGACCGACGGTGCGGTTCATCGACGAGTCGCCACCGGGGATGCCGAAGTCGATCATCGTCGAGGTGATGTGCTCGGTGCGGTCTGCAAACTCGGCGACAAAGGTGTGCTGGAGGATGAGCATGTCGCGCTCGCCCGGTGCGTAGGACATCTTTTCGAGCATGCGGTCGGTGAGGATGTCGACCGGCGCCGTCGGTCCCGGCAGCGGGTCCGAGCCGAGGAGCCCCAGCCACTCCATCTTGGCGAGCTCGGGCCCATCGGCATCGATCCCGAGGTGCGCCGCGACGTCGGCCTTGAGGTTGGCCGTGGTATCCACACCGGCAAGCAGCGCGGTGAGATCCGCATAGGTCTTGCCATCGAGACCGTCGATGCCGTCGGTGCGCAGCCAGCCGAGACGCGCCACCTGTTTCATCGCCGTGCACCAGCCCGGGAAGCGCAGGGTGCCGCGGAACATCACGTCGCGCGGGTCGATGCCGTAGACCTCGGTGTAGGGCATCGAGTCGCGGTTGGGATAGCCCTCGAGCGCCGTCACCTCATCGTCGATCGCCACCGACACCGGCCATACATGGTCGAAGAGCTCCTGACCGGGAACATCGACGACCTTGCCGTCCCTGCGGTAACGGGCAGTGTTGAGGCCGGCAAGCAACACCCCGCGCGGGCTCCATGAGAACTTGTAGCCGTAGGGGTTGTCATTGGCCTCGGGCGCGGGCAGACCGCCGCAGTAGGACTGGAAGGTCGTGATCTCGCCGCCGTCCGCCTGCACTCGGTCGATCACCTTCATCGCCGTCATATGGTCGATGCCGGGATCGACGCCGAGCTCGTTGAAGAGGATCACGCCCTTTGACTTCGCCTCGGCATCGAGCGCCGTCATCTCGTCCTTGACGTACGAGGTCGTCACCATGTGCTTGCCCTGCTCGATGCACGCCCGCGCCACCTGCGGGTGGAACTGCCACGGCAGCAGGCTCACCGCCACATCGTGGTCGGCGATGATCTCGCCCAACCGCTCGGGCTCGACGGTGATGTCGTAGGCCATCGGCGTGCCGTTGGGGTGGCCGTCGACGATCTCCTCCGCCTTGCTCACCGTACGGCTGGCCACCGTGACCTCGAACCCATGATCCAACAGATATCGCACGTGGGCCCGTACCACCAGGCCGGCGCCAAATACCACCACTCGTTTCATCTCATTCTCCTTCCAAATTGCGCGCGCCGGGCGCGACGCGGTTGTTTGATTTCACCCGTGCTCCTTCGAAGGACCTATCAGTCTCCCAACGTCGCGACCATCACCGCTTTGATGGTGTGGAGCCGGTTCTCGGCCTCATCGAAAACCCGCGACTGCGGACCCTCGAAGACCTCGTCCTCGACCTCACGGATGTCGGGGTATTTTTGCGAGACCTCGGTGTCGAGGTTGTGGAAGCTGGGTAGGCAGTGGAGGAAGATGGTGTCCCCACGACCCGTGGCCGCCATCATCTCCGCAGTGATCTTGTACGGGCCGAGGAGTCGGATGCGCTCGGCGATCAGACCCTCCTCGCCCATCGAGGCCCAGACATCGGCGAAGATGACGTCCGCCCCGGCCACTCCTTCCTCGATCGAGGAGGTGATCAGCAACGATCCTCCTGTGTCGGCAGCAATCTCGGATATGGCCGCCACCAGATCCGCCTCGGGTTGTAGCTCTTCCGGGGCAACGATCCGGCAGTGCATTCCCATCTTGGCGCAGCCCACCATGAGCGAGTTGGCCATGTTGTTGCGGCCGTCGCCGACAAAAGCAAGCGTCCGCCCCGTCAGATCGCCGAACTCCTCCTCGATGGTGAGCAGATCGGCGAGGACTTGGGTCGGGTGCCACTCGTCGGTGAGCCCATTCCACACCGGCACGCCGGCATGCTCGGCCAGGATCTCGACCGTCTGGTGGGCAAAACCGCGGAACTCGATACCGTCGAAGAACCGGCCGAGGACCCGCGCCGTGTCGGCCACGGTCTCCTTCTTGCCGAACTGAATGTCGGACTTGCCCAGGTACTCCGGGTGCGCCCCCTCGTCGATGCAGGCGACGACAAAGGCGCAGCGGGTCCGGGTGGACGGCTTTTCAAAGAGCAGGGCGATGTTCAGGCCGTCGAGCGCACGCTCCCGCATCCCAGCCTGTTTCTCATCCTTGAGCTCGGCAGCAAGGGCCAACAACGCCCGGATCTCGTCCGGCGTGAAGTCGAGTAATCGGAGAAACGACCGTCCCCTGAGATCAACCGCCATCGACGCCTCCTTTGAGCCCACACTTCTCACCACCAGCGCGCGGGCATACTAACTCGCGTGACCCAGTTTGCCAAGCCGAACTTCCGTCCAACTCAAATTCTCGCGGTCACACGCCGGGCGTGTGACCGCGAGAATTTGAATAAGGGTAGAATCAACTTATGAACCGGTCTCGCGTGCAAATCAAAACTCCAGATCAGGAGGTTGTTGAAATCTTGCAGGCAAAGACGCCCCAGGAGCGCCTGAGCATCGCGTTCGGCATGTGGAGCGCGGCCCGCAAGATGCTGGTCAACCTCCTCACCGATCAGCATCCCGATTGGGATCAGGACCGCCTCGAAAAAGAGGTCGCACGCAGGTTGTCCCATGGATCCTTCTGAGCTCCTCGAAAGGCTCGCACGGACACTGACAGATCTCGCGATTCCCTACATCGTGACCGGTTCCATGGCAACTATCGCCTACGGGGAGCCGCGCTTTACCAACGACATCGACGTGGTCGTCCGGCTCTTTGAACATCAGGTGGATCCTCTGTGCGAAGCCTTCCCGGCGGATGAGTACTACGTGAATCATGTGTCTGTTCGGGAGGCGCTCGAACATCACACCCAGTTCAACATCCTGCACCCGGCGTCGGGGCTCAAGATAGACGTCATGGTGGCCGACGACTCCGATTTCAATCACAGTCGATTCGAACGAGCCCGACCACTGTCGACCGCGCCCGCCGCAATCATCACCTTCGCCTCGCCCGAGGATGTGATCATCAAGAAGCTCGAGTTCTTCAAGGAGGGTGGTTCCGACAAGCACCTTCGTGACATCGCAGGAGTTCTCGCCGTGATGGGTGATCAGATTGACCGCACGTACATTGAGCGGTGGGCGAGGCGTCTCGGCCTCACCGACGAGTGGAACCTCGTCAATTCAAGTTCTCGCCGCCACACGTCCGACGTGTGACGGCGAGAACTTGAACAGGTAGAATCCCCCCTCGAGAGTGGAGGCGAGACATGCCCCTGGAATCGGTCAGAAAACGTGCTGCCGCAGCGCTCGAGGCCGCGCTCGAGGTGGAGTTCGAGCTACGGCCCGACGAGGTGGTCTTCGAGGTGCCGCCGCGGCGCGATCTCGGAGACCTCGCGTGGCCGGGCGCGTTGCCGCTGGCGCGGGTTCTCAAACGCTCGCCGCGCCAGATCGCCGAGACGCTGGCCGAAAAGACAGATTGGCCCGAGGAGGTCGGGCGGGTGGAGATCGCCGGACCGGGATTTCTCAATCTCTTCCTCGAGCGAGACCGGATCCTGATGGCCAGCCTCACCGGCGCCCGCGACGAGGAGGCCGGCACCGCCTTCAAGACGATCGTCGAGCACACCAACATCAACCCGAACAAGGCCGCCCACATCGGCCACCTCCGCAATTCGGTCCTCGGCGACATCCTGGTGCGGTGCCTCCACCATCTCGGCGCCGATGTCGAAGTCCAGAACTACATCGACGACACCGGGGTCCAGGTGGCCGATGTCGTCGTGGGTCTGCTCCACCTGCCCGAGATCGAGCTTGCCGCGGCCCTTGGGGTGGAGCCGTGCCGGCGTGACGAGCTGATCGAGAGGATCATGGAACGGGCGCCCGGCGATGTGGTGCCGAATGCGTCGACGAGCGATTTCGACGATCTGTGCTGGGGCATCTATCCGCGGGTGACCGCGCGCTACGAGTCCGACCCCGACTTTGCCGCCCATCGCGCCGAGGTCCTGCATCTCATCGAGGCCGGGTACGGCGCCCTCGATCTCGAGCAGGCCCTGCAGCTTCTGCACGGCTCGGTGGTCGCCGGCGAGAGCTTCAACGGCCGCGCCGTGGCGCGTCTCGCCGCCGCGGTGGCCGAGGGCAATGTGCGCTGCCACCTTGCGACCATGGCCCGGCTCGGCATCCCGTACGACGTATTGCCGCACGAGTCCGACATCCTCCACCTCGGTTTCTTCTCGCGCGCCTTCGAGATGCTGAAGGAGGCGGACGCCATCCGCCTCGAGGAGGACGGCAAGAACGCCGGCTGCTGGGTGATGTCGCTCGCCGCAAGTCCAGAGTTCGCCGACATGGAAGATCCCGACAAGATCCTGGTCCGCTCCAACGGCACCGTGACCTACACCGGCAAGGACATCGCCTATCAGCTGTGGAAGCTCGGTCTCCTGGTCGACCCGGACGGGTCCCGCCACGACTTCGGTTATATTCCTTTCGCGCGCTGGGAACGGGCCGCCCCCGCGGCGCCGGTTCGGTACGACTCCGGTGGAGAGACCCTCGTGCGCACGACGTCGAATCCGGGTGAGACGGTTCCCGGACACTCGTTCGGCGACGCCGAGATGGTCTACAACGTGATCGACGTACGCCAGTCCTACCCGCAAAAAGTGGTCAAGGAGGCGGTACGGGTCCTCGGCCGTCCCGAGGAAGCCGACAATTCGGTCCACTTCGCCTACGAGATGGTGGCGCTGACACCGGCTGCGGTGCGGGTCATCGAGGAGCGGACGGAAAAATCCTTCGGCCTCACGAACGAGGAAATGGCGAAGGCCTACATCGAGATGTCCGGACGCCGCGGCATCGGCGTCAAGGCGGACGAGTTCCTCGACGTTCTCACCGACGCCGCTGAAGATTCGATCGTGGAGCGGCTCCAGGGCGCAGGCGCGCCCGCCGACGTCGCCGACCGGGCGCGGGCGATCGCGGTCGGCGCGCTGCGCTACCTCATGGCGCGCCAATCCCGCAACCGGGTCCTCGCCTTCGACTTCGACGAGGCCCTCGCCTTCGAGGGCGACACCGGTCCCTACCTGCAGTATTCGGCCGTACGCGCCGGTAAGATCTTCGACAAGCTCGCCGAGCGCCGAGGCGAGGGCCGGCTTGCCGAGGACGAGATCGAAGAGCTGACCGGCGTCGAGATTGACGACAGTCTCTGGGAGCTAGTGCTGCAGTGCGCGCGTCGGCGGGAGGTCGTCGCACAGGCGGTCGCCAACCTCGAGTTCTCACTCCTCGCCCAGCACGTGCATGAGATCGCGCAGCTCTTTCACCGCCTCTACCACGCCCACCCTGTAGTGCCCGAGGAAAACGCCGACACCCGGAGGCTGCGACGCGCGGTCTTCACCCTCTTCGATCGCGAGATGAAGGTGCTGCTCGAGGAGCTGTTGGGGATTCCCGTGCCGGAGGAGATGTGAAATTCACGAATTCGGAATTCGGAATTCGGAATTCGGAATTGACGAGCCGGAGGGGTGAGAGGTTAATTGAGAAATCAGAAAACCGGGACCGAAAAGCGCAGGCTGAATCACGCTCACGGGCATTCGCGAATCTGATAACGAGGGAATTACCTGCATCCACGGTAGTTCTGGTCCCGAATGGCGAAATTCGGATTGCGCCTTGCAGGCTGGGGCCCACCCACCCGGCAACCAAGACGGCCAACCCACAAGCTCCACGGCTGGAATCCCCTTGTAGGGCAGGCGTTTCGCGTGCCGGAGGGGTGGGCGGCATTCCGAATTCCGAATTCCGAATTCCGAATTCATCGGTGCTTCCGTGAACGATTCATCGCAACTCAATCGCTACCGGCGAATCGCCAAGCAGCTCGACGAGTTGATTGCCAAGACTGACGACGCGGTGGCCCATCGCGCGACCGCGGCGGCCCTCCTCCACCACAAGATCCCGGGGGTCTCGTGGACCGGCTTTTATCTGCTCAAGCACGGGGAACTGGTGGTCGACGCGTACCAGGGTCCGATTGCCTGCCTGGTCCTCGAGAAACACGTCGGCGTGTGTTGGGCCGCCATTGATCAGGATACGACTCAGATCGTGGACGACGTCCATGTCTTTCCGGGCCACATCCCCTGCGATGATCGCTCCCGTTCAGAGGTGGTGGTTCCGATCCACGATGTTCAAGGCCGCCCGGTCGGCGTTCTCGACATTGACTCCCACCGCGATGGGCACTTTGACGAGGTTGACGGAGAGGGCTGCCGGCTGATTGTGGATATTCTCCAAAAAGGGTGGAATACAACCGCATCAGGTACGTAGAGAGGACGTGAGCATTGCCATGACCCAGCAACGGTCCTCACCGGGACCTGTGGCCGCCTCGCCCCCACGCGAGGCGACGACGGTGATCCTCGCCCAGCAGGGCGAGGAGGCTGCGCTCGACGAGCTCGCGAGGAGCTGTCGCCAGCAGGCCTACGTTTTCGCTCTCCAGCTCACCGGGAATCCCGACGACGCCCTCGATGTGGCCCAGGACGCCATGGTGCGCTTCTTTCGCTCACTGGGCCGCTTCGATGCTTCACGACCGGTGCGGCCGTGGCTGCTGCGGATCGTCCGCAACCTGGTCCGCGACCGGGCTCGCCGGTGGCGAGTGCGGCGCACGGAGTCACTGGAACCGGCCGAGGGCGTGCTCCGCTTCGAGCCCAGGGATCCCCGGCCGAATCCCGAAACCTTGTCGACACGGCGTGAGCTCCAGGCTCTGGTCTGGAAATGTGTTCAGGATTTGTCTCCGCGCTTCCGAGAGGTCCTGATTCTGCGGGACTACCAGGATCTGACCTACGCCGAGATCGCACAAACCCTGAAGATCCCACGAGGAACCGTCATGTCGCGATTGCACCGGGCGCGCCGTCTCCTGCGCGAGGTGGTCCACCGGCGCCCGAACCCAACCGGGGAGGTGGGAAATGGCTGACCGTTGCCCCACAGCTTTCGACGAGCGCCTGATCTCCGGCTACCTCGACGGCGAGCTCACGCAGGCCGCCGAGCAGAAGGTCCGCCTCCACCTCGAGGACTGCGCGCACTGTCGCGCGTTGCTCGAGGATTTGCGGGCCATCAGGGAGGCCGCCATGTCCACCGAGTTTTCCAAACCCGACGACGCCCAGTGGGACGAACGGCCCCGGGGCTCGATCAGCTTCGTGGCGCGGGGCGCCGGCTGGATTCTGGCCGCGGTGTGGGCCGTCGTGGTTGGGATGTATGCTCTCTGGGAGTTCTGGACGGCGCCCGCCAGCCCCGCGGAGCGCCTGCTCGTCGTCGGCGGTCTCACCGCCCTGGCGTTGCTCTTCATTTCGGTTCTCCTCGACCGTATCAGGACGGCGAGGACGGACCCCTACAGGGAGGTGGAAAAATGATTGTCGTCTCCGACAACCGCATCATCGGCAAGCGGGTCGTGCGCACCCTCGGGCTGGTACGTGGGAACACCATCCGCGCTCGCCATCTCGGTAAGGACGTCTTAGCCATGATGCGCAACATCGTCGGCGGTGAGATCTCCGAGTACACCAAGATGATGGCCGAGGCACGCGAGCAGGCCCTCGATCGCATGGTCGAGGAGGGCGAGGAGCTCGGCGCCAACGCGATCATCTGCACCCGTTTCATGACCTCTATGCTGATGCAGGGCGCCGCCGAGCTGCTGGCCTACGGCACGGCGGTTGTCGTGGAGGACGAGTAGACGTCTCTCAGTGAGTGTCTCTCACTTCCGCCTGATTCACAATTTCTGGCGCGGTGGTCAGGTATATAGGTATTAGGGAATCCCTGAGCCTCTTACAAAAACCCGAAGCCTGTCATCCTGCGGAGTCCGGCGCTCAGGGCTGAGTGCCGGGCTGCGCTCGGGATGACAGGAATCTTTCACGAGGCTCAGCTATCAGCTGCCATCAGCCGGTACCCACTCTTGCCCTAAAGGGCGGGTGGGGAAAGCTAATACCTAACAGCCAATTGCTAATAGCTGATCTAGAACGTCCAGATAATGCCCGCGTTGACCCCGAAACCACCGACATCCATTGTGCCCGTGGTCGGGTTGGCCGGGTTTGGATAGCTCACGTCCGCTTCACCCCAGCGATAGATGGCTTCGGCGAAGAACTTCGTCGTGTGGCCCCCAAGGTTGAAACCGAGCAGACCGTAGAGCCCGAAGGTGTTATCGATATCACCGTCATTGAGATTGGTGTAAAAGAAGGTCCCGCCGGCGCCGACGTAAGGTCTGAACGAGCCCGAGGTGTTGAAGAGATAGCGCGCGCCGAAATCGGTCGGGATGACCTGGAGCTTGTCGGTGTTCCCCGCGATGGTATCGACGTTACTCGTGCTCGGAAACCACGTCCAACTGAGATCACCGACCCAGTTCTGGCCGCCGAGAGTCACGCGCGCACCGGCGCCCAGGGCCTCCGCGTCATCGCTCAGCTGAGCGTAGGAACCAAAGAGGCTGAAGCCGCCGCCGGCCCACGCGGGGGCCGCCAGGATACAGATTCCAAGAACCAGAAGAGCCTTTCGCATGCATACCTCCAAAAACAGACGTCATTTTTCAAATCGAAAATCAACGATCAACTCATTCATATTGTAGCAATATCGCCCGAACCAGGATGTGATCATGACGATTCGTGCCGTCGAAAAGGTCGACTATTGATCTGTTGAGCGATCACGAAAGTATATCGATTTTTGGTTAAGTAGTGATAAAATCCCTCGTCAATACCATGTCAGAGATCATACTTCGAGTTGCCATCGCCAAAACATCCGGTCACTTGAACGGAAGGAGGTAACGCATGGATGTCGTACTGCTTGCACGATTGCAGTTTGCAATCGTCACGGTCTACCACTTCTTCTTCGTGCCGCTGACCCTCGGGCTGTCGGTCCTGGTCGCGGTCATGGAGACCCTCTACGTGCGGACGGGGGACGAGACCTACAAGAAGATGACGAAGTTCTGGGGCAAGCTCTTCCTCATCAATTTCGCCATCGGGGTTGCCACCGGCATCGTTCAGGAGTTCCAATTCGGCATGAACTGGTCGGAGTACTCGCGCTTCATGGGCGACATTTTCGGCGCCCCGCTGGCCATTGAAGCCCTGCTCACGTTCTATCTCGAGTCGATCTTCCTCGGGGTTTGGATCTTCGGTTGGGACAAGCTGTCCAAGAGGGCGCACGCCGCGGTGATATGGGTGGTGGCCATCGCCTCCAACCTCTCCGCGCTGTGGATCCTGGTTGCCAACTCCTTCATGCAGCAGCCCGTCGGCTACGTTCTGCGCAACGGCCGCGCCGAGATGGACAACTTTTTCGCCCTCATCGGCAATGGCCACCTGTGGGTTCAGTGGCCGCATGTCTTCACCTCGGCGGTGGCCACCGCCGGCTTCTTTGTCGCCGGCATCTCCGCCTTCCACCTCCTGCGCCGATCCGAAAACCTCGAGGTTTTCCGGCGTTCCTTCCGGATCTCCATCCTTTACGGAACGATCGGCACCGTGCTGGTGATCCTGGTCGGCCACACCCAGGCCCAGTACATGACCCGTATCCAACCGATGAAGATGGCGGCGGCCGAGGCCCTGTGGCAGACCGAGGACCCGGCCGCGATGTCGCTGTTTACCATTGGCAACGAGAGCGAGCGGCGCGATGTCTTCGCCGTCCGCGTGCCGGGGCTGCTCAGCTTCATGACCCACAACTCGTTCTCGGGAGAAGTGCAGGGCATCAACAATCTCCAGGATGAGTATGTCGCTCGTTATGGTCCCGGCGATTATGTGCCTCCGGTCGCGATCTCCTACTGGACCTTCCGCCTCATGGTCGGCGCCGGGTTCGTAATGCTGGCCCTGGCGCTGTATGGGCTGTGGCTAGCCTCCAAAAACCGCTCCGCCGAATCGCCGGTCTACCTCAAGCTCATGATATGGGCCATCGCCCTGCCATACGTCGCCAACTCCACCGGCTGGATTTTTACCGAGGTCGCACGCCAACCGTGGATCGTTTTCGGGCTGCAGCAGACCGCCGACGGAGTCTCGCCCACCGTGGGCGCCGGCATGGTGTTGTTCTCGCTGATCGCCTACACCCTGCTCTACGCCCTGTTGATGGTTGCGGACGTCGTTCTTCTCAAAAAATATGCGACTGCCGGGGTCGCCGATGCCACCGGCTCCC
>Ga0209013_10002007_pt1 | contig 18651 bp, 21 predicted proteins | sample Cruoilmetagenom2_FD_187291 | JGI IMG/M metagenome (GOLD analysis project Ga0209013, IMG submission 187291) | Oil polluted marine microbial communities from Coal Oil Point, Santa Barbara, California, USA - Sample 2 (SPAdes) (version 2) | ecosystem: Environmental > Aquatic > Marine > Oil seeps ...
AACGGAAGGTATTCCCACATTTTATATCGACAAGCCATTTGAAAAGATAAATGAATTTAAAAAAAGAAAAGATATATTGTACAAAAGGATTGCGTCAGACTGGGAGAAGCACAGGGAAAACCTGAAAGGCCTCTATATTGAGGCGGAAAATGATATCTCACTTGCCCTGAAAGGGAAACTCAGCCTCTCAGCAATAAACTGGAAATGGAATGAGGGTGTGAAAGGGGCCGTGTATGTCCTCGGGTCTGATATGGTATCTGTTATTGATGAATTTCTGGGAAAAGATGCCGTGATGGATGTGATGGCTGATTACAGGAAATTAATAAAGATATATAACAATGCAGTAAAAGCCGGCAATAGGGCCGGGAGAGAACTTTATGTGTTTTCTGACAAAATCGGAGGTATGGTCTCCGATTTTATAGAGTGAGAGCAGGAGGAGAGGATGGATGTGGCCAAAGATCTCATCAGGGTGTTAAAGAACAAAGGAGTCAGGCATGTTTTCGGTATTGAAGGCGGCTCATGGATCCCCTACATGGAAGCGATGAGACAGAACGGGATTGAATTTGTCCTTGTTGCAAATGAAGCTAGTGCCGGAATTATGGCAGATGTCTGTTTCAGGATAACCGGAATTCCCGGTGTTTGTTATGCTACATACGGCCCCGGAGCCACCAATCTCAGCACTGGCGTGGGATGTGCATATCTGGACAGGTCTGCAGTGATCGCATTCACCTCTGAATTTGATGAAAGCCAGTCTGATAAGCGGTTGCAGATGAATATAGACCACCAATTGCTTTTCAGGGGGATAACAAAACAGACATTCCGGCTCAACAATAAGAATATTGCGGAGGATCTGGATTATGCGTTCAGATTGTCCGCCGCAGAGGTTCCCGGACCGGTACATATCGGGATACTTCCTGAAAAGCTAATTGAGAGTGTAAATCATGCTACATCAGGAACGAAACCGGAAAAGGCAATAGATCCCGGGCTTGCCGCGGGGAAACTGAAAGAACTTGAAAAAATCCTTTCCGGTGCCAGGAGACCGGTAATTGCTGCAGGACTGACAGCATCAAGGCTGGAGCTAGGTGGTTATCTTAGAATAATTGCTGACCGCCATGGTATTCCAGTGCTTCTGACACCTATGGCAAAAGGGTTGATCCCCCATGGCCATGAATGGTATTCGGGTGTTCTGTTTCATGCAATGAGCAGGGAATTGAGAGAACTATATAAAAAAGCCGACCTTGTGATAGGGATTGGATATGATCCGGTTGAGTTCTGCTTTGAAGATTGGATGCCTGATGTTCCGCTTATAAACATTGATACTTTGTGTGCGGATGTTGATGAAAGTATTAATCCGGTTTTCGATTTTCCAGGAAATATTATTAAAGTATTGGATCATCTGTCTGTAATGCCTCCTGTAAAAAACAGATGGAATTCTTGTGAGATCAAAGAAGTGAGGCAACAGATCCTGAATCCCCCAATGGTGGAAAATGGTTCACTCGGGCCTGTATCAGCATTAAAGATCCTGAGAAATATTCTTCCTCCTGATGGAATTATGACTTGTGATGTGGGTGCCCACACACACCTGATCGGTCAGATGTGGGAAGTAGAGGACCCTGGGATGTTAATCATGACCAACGGGTGGTCGTCAATGGGATTTGGGATACCCTCTGCTATAGCGGCAAAATTATACCTCCCTGACAGAAAGGTAGTCTGTGTGACCGGAGATGGAGGTTTCTTAATGATGGCAGGTGAAATTGTAACTGCGAGAAGACTTGGTCTAAATATGGTTTTTCTTGTACTTGCCGACCGGGAGTTGAGCCTAATAAGGATCAGGCAGGATAATAAAGGAGTTCAGAATTATGGAGTAAAATTGTACGAAGACAGCCTCTTTGATGAACCTACTTTTCTTGGTGTTCCCGTAAGAAAAGCTGAAACCAGGGAAGAACTGACCATGGAATTAAAATACGGTTTTGAAGATAAAGGGCCTGTAATAGTTGAGGCTGTTATTAATGGGCAGGGATACAATGGACTGATAACCGGAGAGTTTAAATAAAATGGGTAATAATAGAGGAAAAAAAATTGCGTTGACCGGATTAAAGTTTGATAAAAAATCTTCATTCATGGATGGATGTGCGAAAGGGCCGCCGCTGGTCAGAGAGAGCCTTTATTCGTATGGGACAAATACAACAGCCGAGAATGGAATTGATATCAAACTGGAAAACATAATAGACTCGGGAGATTTTGAAATTAGTGATCTTATGGAGATATCAAAAATTATTGATGATTTTCTTTTATCCGGGAGCAGGGTCCTCTCTATCGGAGGTGATCACTCTGTTACCTACCCTATACTTAAAGCATATTCGGACCATTATTCCGGAATAGAGATCCTCCATATTGATGCACATCCTGATCTCTATGATGAACTGGACGGAGACAGGTTGTCTCATGCATGCCCATTTGCAAGGATCATGGAGGAGAAGCTGGCTGTAAGGCTGGTCCAGTTAGGTGTGAGGACAATTAATTCTCATCAGAAGGATCAGGCTGATAAATTTGGAGTAGAGATAGTTCCAATGAAGAGATTCTCTCCTGAGCGGATCCCGAAGTTTAACAATCCTGTTTATATATCTATAGATCTTGACGGTATAGATCCGGCATTTGCACCGGGTGTTTCTCACCATGAACCTGGTGGACTGAGTTCCAGGCAGGTTATTGATATTATTGGAGATCTAAAAGTCCCTGTTATTGGTGGGGATGTTGTTGAATATAATCCTGAACGTGATGTCAGCGGGATAACTTCGGCACTAGCTGCCAAACTGGTCAAAGAGCTTCTTTCCAAAATGGTGGAAAACGGATGAATTAACTGAAGAGTTGAAGCATTATATTAATGTATGATTTTTTTCTGAAGGAGGTAACATGTCTGAAGACGGATTTACGATAGAAACGGCTGATAAAGAGAAAATTTTTATTTATCGCTGGCTTCCGGGAATGCTTAAACCGCTTAAGTGTATTGTCCAGATCTCCCATGGTATGGCCGAACATGCAGGCCGTTACAGCGATTTTGCAAAATATCTGAATTCACTTGGGATCGGAGTATACGCAAATGACCATAGAGGACATGGTAAAACTGCTGAAAAAATCGAAAATATAGGCTATTTTGCAGATAAAGGTGGCTGGGATCTTGTGGTAAACGATATGTTCCAGCTTACAGAAAGGATCATAAATACCCATGAAGGTATTCCTGTGTTCCTCTTTGGTCATAGTATGGGATCATTTCTTGCCCGTGATTATATTTCACGTGAAAAAAGTGGTGTGCGGGGAGTGATCCTGAGCGGGACTGCAGGTGATCCGGGATTAATGGGAAGTATTGGAATATTGATCGCTAAACTTTCCTGCAGATTTAAGGGAAGAAGGACTGCGGATAAGCTGCTTGATAAACTTTCATTCGGTTCTTTTAATAAAAATTTTGAGCCTGCAAGAACAAAGTTTGACTGGCTCAGCAGAGATGAACAGAAAGTGGACAAGTATGTAGAGGATGAATTCTGTGGAGGCGTATTCTCTTCCGGTTTTTTTCTCGATCTTTTTTTGGGAATAAAAAAAATAAACAGCCAAAAAAATATCGAAGCTATTTCTTCAGATCTTCCAGTACTTTTTCTTTCGGGAGAGAAAGATCCTGTCGGTGCTGAATCCAGAGGTGTAAAAAAAATTATAAAAGAATTTCAGAAAACCGGATTGAGAGATATAGAAGAAAAGTATTATAAAAACGGCAGGCATGAAATGCTTAATGAACTTAATAGAGAAGAGGTTTATAAAGACATTTCAGATTGGATCGAAAAAAAGCTGGGAAAAAATTAGATTGGCCGCAGAATTCGGATGCCCGCTTTGCAGATCTGAACTCGATCTACCTTATTATTCAGACAAGAAAAGGGAATTCTTCCGTTGTGCATACTGCGGCCTTGTATCAGTTCCGGAAAAATTTTATCTTTCGGAATCAGAGGAGAAAGCAAGATATGATCTTCATGAAAACACTCCTGACAATAAAGGGTATCGTGAGTTTCTCAATAATTTTATCTTTGTGATCAGGAATCATATTGGTGGATCATCAAAGGGACTTGATTTCGGATCAGGCCCGACCCCGGTCCTTGCCGGAATGTTCTCCTCTCTCGGGCATGATATTTCTATCTATGACCCCTTCTATGCTGACGACCGGCTTGTTTTGGAGAAAAAATATGATTTTATTGCCATGGTTGAAGTATTGGAACATCTTAAAGAACCCGGGAAAGAATTAAGAACTTTATGGACCTGTTTAGATCCCGGGGGTTTTATTGGTATTATGACCGGATTTTTTCCTGATGATAGAGATGATTTCCGGCGATGGAGTTATAAGAATGATTCTACACATATTTGCTTTTATTCAGAGACAACTTTTAAATGGATCTCAAAACAATTAAATGCTACTTTGACCTTTCCTGATAAAGATATTGTATTGATGTTTAAAACATAATGATATAATAGTGGTGATTTTAACATGCAACTAAGAATGAACAGGAAACTTGTATTAATATTAATACTTTTTTCAGGATTACATTTTTTTAATTATGGAAAAGATAAAATGAATATGAAAAATTATATTTATGACGGATTCTCATGGGTAGTTGACCAGAAATTGAGCGGGATGCCTTTCCCCGGAGTTTTTGATCCTGAGGATGATGATGTCAGATTTCTTCAGGATAAGGGGATAACCCTCCTTGTTTCACTAACTTTGAAAACTCCTGATAAAGACCTTTTGAAAAAAGGGGGGATCAGATCTTCCCATTATCCGGTGAAAGATTTTTTTGCTCCTACTCTTAAGCAGCTGAATCAATTTTGTGCTAATGTGGATAATGAAATAAACAATGGGGGGAGAGTTGCTGTTCATTGCTATGCGGGAAAAGGGAGAACAGGAACTTTCCTTGCAGCCTACTTTGTTTATAAGGGGGCAGGAGCAGAAGGATCGATCGAATTGATCAGAAAACTCCGTCCAGGTTCAATAGAGACAGAAGAACAGGAAGATTCTGTTCGAGAGTTTGAAAACTATTTGAATCAGGAATGAAAAAAAATCTTAAAAATCTAACATCTTCTTTTCTCAGGATAATATTCAGAGGAAAAATTGTGAGCAAGAGATTTAAAAACAGCAGGATGAGACTATTCTATGACAAATCCCAACACCTTATCTTTCTGAGACATAAATCTTTCAATTATGAAAATAAAATTCAGAAGAAATTGTCTGAAATTGCCCTGGAGGGGGCCCTTATTTTTGATATTGGTGCCAATATAGGTCAGTATGCTCTATTTTTTAGTGAACAGACTGGTAAGGCCGGTAAAGTGGTCTCTGTAGAACCTGATGTGAATAATTATGCTTTTCTTCTTTTCAATAAAACAAAAAACAGATGTTCCAATGTGATATGTATTAATACAGGGGTCAGCAAAGAGGATGGGGAGAAGGTCCTCTATAAAGATTCGATAACTGGCGGGAGAAAAAGTTCATTTTCAGTTGATTATACAAGGGATAATTATAGAGGGGAAAATGAGAAGGTATCAGTTATCAGATTTAATTCACTTGTCGAGGAGTTTGGAATTCCTGATCTGGTAAAAATTGACACAGAAGGGCATGAAAGGAGTATTTTTGAAGGGATATCCGGAATACCTGAAAACACAAAATTCTTAATTGAAGTTATTGATCCCAATAAAAAATATATTTTTGAAAGATTCAGGTCAGAAGGCTTTAAATGTTTTTGTGCAGAAGAAGGCGATTTCTCTTTGATCGATAATATTGATCTGGCACCTGAAGGGGTTGTCAATCTTCTATTCCTTCCCAAAGGATATTCAGAAGGTAAAAAATAAAATGGCGGGGGAATTTACAGAAAAAGTGATCTCGATAATAAAAAGCATCCCTGAAGGGAAGGTTATGACCTATGGACAGATCGCATTTATGGCAGGGAAACCGAATGGGGCCCGCCAGATATCGTGGATACTGAATTCAATGTCCGGGAAGGAAAAGTTGCCTTGGCACCGGGTGATCAACAGTATGGGCAGAATATCTCTCCCTGAGGGATTCGGACTTGAAGAGCAGATGTACAGGCTTGAAAAAGAAGGAGTAAAATTTGATAAAAATGACAGAATCGATCTGGGAAAGTTCCTGGCTTAACAATATGAGGATCAATAAATGAATCATAATGACCTGCCGGAAAATGTGATAAAGGCTTTTGACAAAATGGTTGGAGAGATGAGGGATAAAGTGCTCGTTCCCCCGCCCGTTTTTGATGCGATGAAGGGAGAATTCCTGAAATTTGATGAGGAGAACGGGACGCTTGAGAACAGATTCCCGGTTCTGCCTGAGCAGCTGAATCCATACGGTGCAATGCAGGGCGGGATCATAGCTGCGGTTGTAGATAATACTTTGGGGCCTCTCAGCATGCTTGTTGCTTCACCTAATTTCACCAGGAATTTAGAAATAAAATACAGGAGAACAATTCTTCCTGAAGTGAAATATGTTTATGTTCTGGGAAAATTTGTTGAGAAGAAAGGGCGCCAGTTGTTCTTCACGGCAAGTGTCCATGATGATAACGGATCGGAATATGCGTTTGCAAAAGCGATGCATTGGATATTTTAAATATATTAATGAAAAAGACTATAATATCTGTTTCAGTTATTCTGACAGCAGTCTCTCTGGTTTTCCTCTTTTTTAATATTGATAAAAGAGAAAGTGAGAATTTTAACCGCAACAGGTTTTTTGCTCCTGAAACAGTAGTTAAAGATGATTACAATGAAAAAATTCCGGGATTCAAAAAGATCAAATATAAAGATGGAGACAGGATCCAAGTTACTCCGGGGATAGAGGGTGATAAAGGAATTCTTCTTAGTCTTAGAATTGTAAAGAATAGAGGGGTTAGAGGAAGGATATCAATAAAAATACTGAGAAAGGGCAATGTCGTTTTTAAAAAATCTGCAGAGTTCAATAAAAAGACATTTAATTTTAAATTATCCAAAAAATTCTGTTTCTTAAAAAGTGATATATTTGAAATCTCTTTTTCAGGATCAGGGGAAGCAATAGTAAGGGACCCTGTGTTTTATTCGATCATTGAACCTGATGAAAGAAAGTATGTTTTTGTGATAGCTCTTGACAATCTTAGATATGACCGGATAGGCAGAGTGGTGAACGGAGTAGATCTGACACCGAACCTGAACGGTCTTAAGAAGGATTCTGTTAATTTTATTAACGGATATTCACAGAGCTCATGGACACTTCCTGCTTTCACCAGCCTGTTTACTGGCCTATATGAATTTAACCACGGAATAACAAGAGAGAGTACCCTCGCGGGGGATATTCCATTGCTTACAGAAAATCTGAGCAGCAAATATGTGACTATAAGTTTAAACGGTGGAGCGTGGCTTGGCCCGGGCATTACTGAACATCGTGGCTTTGACCTTTTCAAACTTGGTTCCAGGGCAAAAGATGTGGATGCTGCTAAAAAATTCTTTAAGAATTCAATAAGATTTCTTGAGGAAAATGAAATACCGAATCTTTTTATGTTTATGCATACTTTTTCTATCCATGCACCTTATTTCCCACCTGAGAAATTTTTATTTGAAATCGAGAACAAGCCTAAATATAAGTTCCTGAAAGCATTAACTCATAATAAACAATTCAAGTCAGATGTTCCCGAAGAAAAGAAACTGGGAATGGAGCTCCTTTATGATGCAGATGTCAGGGCGTTTGATTTTTATTTTGGAAAATTTGTTGAATATCTGAAAAGAAAAAATATATATAAACGGTCAACCATAGTTTTTTTATCAGATCATGGAGAGGAATTTTTTGAACATGGAGGGTGGTTTCATGGCCATTCACACTATGATGAAATGATCCGTATTCCGATAATTATCAAGTTTCCTGACAATCAATATCAGGGTTCCGAAATTAAAGATCTTGCTGGAGTAATAGATATTCTACCTACACTTGGGGAGTTTCTTGGAGTTGATACAAAAGCAGATACAGATGGTATCTCATTGATGCCCCTGATCAAAGGAGGCAATCTTTCTGGCAGGGTTCTGATCTCGTCCACCACAAAATGTCAGATAGGAAAACGGAGTCCGGAAATTGTGGCAATATTGAAGGGGAAGTACAAATATCTTTATAACATCGACAATGTGAACCGCAAGGGGAAGAAAAAAGTATGGGAGACGATACTGAATAGAGGGAAGTATGAGTTATACGACCTCATGGCGGATCCTGGAGAATTGCACAATCTTTGGACAAAAAAGCCCGATCTGGTCGGAATGTTCATGAAGAAACTTAGGGAAATAATGAAGAAAGTTAAAAATAATTATAATTCCGGAATTACAAAAAAAACTGTATTTACAGAAACAGATAAAGAAAAGCTTAAAACACTGGGTTATCTCTGATCTGAAAATCATATTATTGTTGATGCTTTTTAGTGATTGTATTGGAAATATTTAATAATAAAGCATAGAATGATCGGATAAAAATAAGGAGACATATAATCCATGGAACAGGAATCCTTTTTATTTGTATATATTTTACTACCTCTGATGATCTTTTTTGCAAGAATTATTGATGTGGCTATCGGTGTGCTCCGAATTCTTTTTGCAACAAAAGGGTTAAAACTCCAGGCTTTTTTATGCGGATTTTTTGAGTCTCTCATATGGCTGATTGCAATTAGCCAGATAATAAAACGGCTTGACAATATTGTTTGTGTCATCGCATTTCCTCTGGGTTTTGCAGCCGGAACAGCGGTTGGCATTTTCTTTGAAAAGAAAATCTCATTGGGATATGTGATGATGAGAGTTGTTTTTCAGAAAGACTCAGTGCAATCTATAAAGCGATTAAGAAAACTTGGTTTTAGAGTAACAGTCAGCAGTGCGGAAGGCCTTAATGGTCCGGTAAAGATCATTTTAAGTGTAATCAAGAGGAAAAGGGTTAATGAGTTCGCAAAAGTAGTAAAAATGAAAAATCCTGCAGCTTTTTATACTGTTGAAGATGTGCGATCGGTTAATTCCGAATATTTAAGCCCCAGGAAAATTTTTTTAAATAAGTACTCATTAAGAAAATAAAAAAATAGATATTTATTAAGATCTTTATAATATGAATTCAGGAGGAGATGAATGAGCAAACATGAGAAAATAAATTATATAGAGTTCCCGTCTAAAGATATTGGTAAGACAAAGGAATTCTTTGGTGAAGTTTTTAATTGGGGATTTACCGATTACGGCCCTGATTATATTGCGGTTTCGAATGCAGGGATCGATTCCGGATTTTTCTTGTCGGATCACGTTGTATCTCAGGAAAAAGGGAGTGTTCTTGTTGTGCTTTTCAGTAACACCCTTGAGAGTACACGGGATAAGATAGAGCAGTTCGGAGGCAGCATTACAAAACCGATATTTTCGTTTCCCGGTGGCCGCCGTTTCCATTTCACCGATCCGAACGGTAATGAATATGCTGTCTGGTCTGATGTTGGTTTATCGGAGAATGATAATGAGTAAAATTTTACTAATCATTAATGACGCACCATACGGAACGGAGAAAGCATACAATGCATTGAGGATGGCTATGACACTTCAGAAAAACCATGAGGATGTTGATGTGAAAATATTTCTTCTGGCTGATGCCGTATTCTGTGGATTACCAGGACAAAAAACCCCTGATGGATTTTATAATATTGAGCGGATGTTGAAATTGGTAATCATGAAGGGCGGAGAAGTTAAGGCCTGCGGCGGGTGTTCCGCGGCGCGGGGGATCGACGGGATCGGATTCATTAAAGGGATTCAATTGAGTAATATGAACGAATTTGCCCAATGGACTGTCAATGCCGAGAAGGTACTGACCTTCTGATCACAAATTTATCGAAAGGGGGAAGAATGAAAGACTATGAGATTCTGTTTAAGATAACCTATGGTTTGTATGCGGTCTGTTCAGGAAACAGGGAAGAGGGTAACGGATTTATTTCCAACACTGTATTTCAGGTATCTTCCAAACCGGCAAAATTTGCCCTCGGATGCAGCAAGGAAAATTATACTGCCGGGATCATTGAGAAACACGGTAATTTTACCGTATCCATCCTTCAACAGGATACCGATTCCGCATTGTTTGCCACCCTAGGTTATAAGAGTGGTAAAGATCTGGATAAACTGAAAGAGCTGAAGCTGGCCTACGGTAAAACCGGGGCTCCGGTCGTCCTTAATGATGCGATTGTATATATTGAGTGCAAAGTCACTGATAAATTTGATGTAGGATCCCATTGGCTGTTTATCGGTGAGCTGGTAGATGCTAAAACTGTTAATGAAAGTGCAACACCTATCACCTATGATTTTTACCGGAAAGAGAAAAAGGGGAAAGCTCCGAAAAATGCGCCCACTTTTGTGGAAGAATCAGAGGATGAGGGTGCCGGAGTTAGATATAAATGTGCTGCATGCGGCTACATATACGATGAAGAGAAAGAGGGCGTGAAATTTGACGATCTTCCTGATGACTGGGCCTGCCCCCTATGCGGATCCGGAAAAGAACTTTTTATAAAAATTTAAATTTTGTTTTTGAAGTAGTTGCTGTATTAAGTTTCTGTTAAACCTCCTCAATCGTTGCAAATAATTTTTTTTTATTATATGTTTAACAAAAAGACGTGTCTCAGTCTTAAAAAACCCTGTCAAGAGTTTATATGAAATTTAGTTTAGATTTTGATAACATGCCTGAATATGTGATCCTTCGCACAAGAGGTCCTGCTTCTGTCGACGGGTTCAGGTCTATGGTAAAAGTTCTTGTAGAGTCACCGGAATGGATAATCGGTACACCGCAGATAGTTGATCACAGAGAGCTTGATGTCACAGTTATAGTCCCTGATGAGTTAAAGGCGGTCAATGAGATTCTTCAAGATTTCAGTAAAGATCTGGGCTCTGGGGCATGTGCTTTTGTAGTAGGAGATGAACTTGGATTCGGTTTCGCCCGTATGTATGAAATTATCGGAGGAGATACTGTTCACTCCAAAGTTGAGGTTTTCTATTCATTCCGTGATGCACTGATCTGGATAAAAAGTTTCAACTAATAGTTAATCTTTTTTCATTGACTGGTATGCTTGATGCTGCATATAGTTGTCGAGGATCACCATTGCCGTATAAGCTTCAACAACCGGCCATATCCTGGCAACTATGGTCGGATCCCTTCTTGTAACAGCAGAAAGAGTTTTATTTTCCATGCTTACCTTGTCGATCGTTTCCTGGTCTATAGCAATTGTTGGTGTCGGTTTCACTGCTACCCTAGCAACAATATTCTGCCCGGTACTGAGCCCACCGGTTATCCCCCCGGCATTGTTGGATGAAAAAACAACTTTTTCATTAACAACCCTGATCTGATCATTGGATTCTGATCCTTTCATTTTTGCCGCTGCCATCCCCGATCCTATCTCAACACCTTTTATTGCCCCGATATTCATCAGTCCGGCCAGTTCACCGTCAAGCTTTCTGAAAACCGGTTCTCCGATCCCTGCAGGCAAGCCCGTAACGACAACTTCGACTATTCCACCCGAGGAATTACCCTCCTTTGCGATTCTGATTATCTCATCTGTCATTTTATCAGCTGTTTTGGTGTGGGGGCAGAATAGTTCCGGATGGACCTTATATTTTTCCCGGATAAGATTTTCATCATATGACACTTTTGATATTTCAGATATTTTTTTTTCCAAAGATGAAAGGGCTGCTGTTTTTTCGAAAAATCTCATTCCCATCTTAATGATCCCTTTTTCGAATACCTCTCTGTATATAGGGTCTATCTCCTTTCTTGCGGCTCTGTATTGCTCACCTGCTCTTCTTATCTTATCTAAATCCATCTCGGGCATTGATATCCCGGCAGCTTCTTTTACATAAGAAATGACTTCGATCCCGTGGTCTCTCAATATTTTTTTTGCTATTACACCTGCTGCAACAATAGTTGATGTGTACCTTCCGCTGAAGAATCCGGCGCCGATAGAGTCATCATTTCCTCCGTATTTTTTAAAGGATGCATAAGATGCATGGCCGGGCCTCGGAGTTCTGTTCGTGCTCCTGTATTGTTCGATGTGTTCAAAATGTCGGTCAACATTGGGGATGAGGATTACAAGCGGAGTACCGTTTGTCAGCCCTTCGTTTAATGTTCCCGGCATAGTATCGGCAGCATTCACACCACTATAAATTATTGGAACGTCTGCCTCCCGCCGAGGAGATGTCAATTCACCCTGCCCCGGTTTTCTCAACATCAGTTCTGAATAGATCTCCTCTTCTGTAAACAGATATCCGGGAGGAACACCCTGAATATGGATGGTCAGCCCCTCCTGATATGATCCTCCTGCTACCGATGTTTTAAATAAATTCCCATAACTGCATCCTAACATTGTAATCTCCTGATATTAATATTTTCCTGCATTTTACTTTCCTGTTCTTAATTTTGCTCCCAGCTTAATAAAATCATTAGTAAATGAGGGGTATGTTATGTTTACAGTCTCAGATCCACCTTTTATTATGGTTTCTCCAGAAGCTATCATTCCGGCAAGACTAAGAGACATTACTATCCGGTGGTCATTGTATCCGTTAACCTGAGTTCCTTTTAATTGACTTTTCTTAATTACAAGGCCGTGATCTAATTCATAAATATCAGCCCCCATCTTTTTCAGCTCAACACAGATGGCTCTTATCCTGTCACTCTCCTTTAGCCTGGCCTGTTCAACATTAAGAAGCTTGGTCTCGCCTTCAGCTGCACATCCGGCAATTGCAAGGGCCGGGAGTGCGTCCGGAATATCGTTCAGATCGAGTTCCATCCCCTTCAATAGGCCCCCTTCCACAACTATTTCATCCGGTTGGTATTTAATTGTTGTTCCCATTTTTTGCATAATATCAAAAACCCTCTTGTCGCCCTGAGAATCATTCGTGTCCAGCCCTTTTATTCTGATATTGCCCCCGGTTATAGCTGCCGCTACCAGAGGGAATGTTGCCGTTGAAAAATCACCGGGTACAGTAAATGTAAATGGAGGGTACGTCTGGCCTCCCTCAACAAAAAATTTCTTATAATCACTATTTCCATATTTTATATTTAATTTGTCCAGCCAACTGAGGGTCATTTCAACATATGGTCTTTCATGAAGATCAAGAACCTCTATCTCTGTGTCTGCCGCTGCAAGCGGACATGTTAGCAGAAGAGCTGTGAGGAATTGTGAGCTGATTCCGTCTATCATTGTTTTCCCGCCTATGATCGGTCCTGAAACAGAGAGAGGGGCGTGTCCGTTGTTGGAATCTACTTTTGCCCCGATATCATAAAGGGCTGACAACAGGGGCTGCATCGGCCTTTTGCGGATAGAATCATCACCATCTAATCTTATTTTTTTTTTATATAGGGCGGCAACAGCAGTAAGGATCCTTAAAGTTGTCCCTGAATTTCCGACATTGATGGTAACATCAGGATCTTTTAAATTGCCCCCTGTTCCTTTCACTTTTAATAGTGCCTGTTCTCCAGACCCTCCTTCGAAAGAAATTCCCAATCTTTCGAGAGCTTTCATGCAAGAGAGGGTATCATCTGAAAGCAGTGGATTTTTTATAACAGACACACCATCAGCCAGCCCGGCTATCACCAATGCTCTTATGGTGTGGGACTTGGATCCGGGTATTTTTATAATTCCATTTGTATGAGAGGAGTGTATGATCAGATCAGAGGACATGTCCTATCTCCACTTTAAGTCTTTCGAATGTATCTTCAATACCATTCTCTCCTGAGATCACAAGGTCTGAGATCGGGAACAACTTTTTCTCATTTTCCGGATTATCGTTAATTATTAAAACTCGGAAAATTGTACTCTTTTTGAATCTTTTTTTCCCGGTGGGAGCATTATTTACATCTGTAACAATGTTGATCTCCAGATCCTTGAATAATTCCTGCAATTTGCTCATCAGATCTTCTGCAATTCCGCTGTCTCCCATAAGTACCAGCTCTGATATATTTTTATCATTTTTTTTCAGGGTATTGGATAATTTATCCAGTTCATTTACCGGGATATCCCGGCCTGTAAATATCCTGAAAGCGGGGATAGCCTGATTCAGAAGCCATCTTTCACCTCCGATCACAAAACAGCCTGCTTCCATTGCGGCTTCTGAAATGGATCGTCCTTTGTAAATTGCATCCAGGACAATAGTTTTATTGTTGAACCAATTTGTTTTAATTGATTCTGACCCAGATGAGATTGTTGAGACAAGTATATCGCATTCTGATATTTCTGAATGAAGTTTATCAAATACCACAGCATTACAATTCATTTCACCTGCAAGGACATGTGCTTTTTTAAATGTCCTGTTAATAATAGTGGCTTCACCACCCATTCGAGATAAGGCAAAAACGGCTGCCTTGCCTGCATCTCCAGCCCCGAGAACAAGACATTTTTTCCCGTAAATTTCAATGTTATTCTCAAGAAAAGATACTGATACACCTGAATGATCTGTGTTGTATCCCTTTATTATCCCGTTCTCACTACTAATTGTATTAATACATCCTAAAATATCTGAAGGCTCGACGATCACCTTAGCCAGCTTCATGACATTACTCTTCAGAGGTGAAGTGATGTTCATCCCTCCAAGCTCTAATCTTTTGAATATTCTATCTGCCTCTTCAGCAGTTTTTGCAGATAACCGGGAATAGTGAGCCTGAATATCCATTGATTTGAAAAGCGTATTGAAGATCAGAGGGCTTTTGCTGTGGGAAACAGGATATCCTGCAACTCCGAAAAATTTAATATTATTCATCGTCAATTATATTATATATTTTCTGCAGATCAGATTTTCCAATCTGCCCTTCAGCAGTCTCTTCACCTGCTTTAAATGAAGCATAAGTGAATGGTGCCCCAAGGAATAATGCTGATACCCTTGTTATCTTGCCGATTTCTCCCATGCCTATGACGATTACAGGTATGAGCTGAGAAGACTCTTTTATGTTGTAAAGTGATAATAATTTTGCAATGTCTGAATGGTTCGAAGTGGAAGTTGCGATCTTCATAATATCTGCTCCCATTTCCGAAGAAGATCTGTACAAATTTATCAATTCGGGCAAAGAAGGAGTTCTTTTGTAATTGTGGTAGGAAATTATAAGACTGCAATTGTGCTCTTTTGCTGTTGCAGAAATTGTTTTAAAAGAGTTCTCAATACTATCAATTTCAATATCAACAAAAGATGCGCCTGATACTATACATAGTTGTAATTTCCTGATCCTCTCCTCTTCTAAAAATATCCCGGGCCTGCATGTAGCAATGGTTTTTGTGGATGCGGAGAATATCTTTACTAATTCGTTATCAGAAAAATCATTCAGATCCAGACGGATCTCAACTAATTCTTCTGTCTCCATAAGGCTTATTAAATTAGTGAAATCAATGTTCCCGGTGCTAACACATATCATCAATAACTCCTTCGAGAACTGTCATGGGGATCTTCTCTACTATGCACTCCCCAATCTTTTTCAAGAGTATAAAATGAATATGTTCACCCTCTTTCTTTTTGTCCATTCTCACCGCATCTTTTATCTCTTCACAATTAAAATCGAGACTCCGGTTAAGATCAAATTTTTTTAAGATATCATAGATCCTCTTCTCTTCTTCGCCGGGAAAGCCGGATAATCTCATTGAAAATTTTGCAGCGATCCCCATTCCGGCGGCAACGGCTTCTCCGTGGGTCAATTCTGTGGTTTTTTCAAATGCATGGGCCATTGTATGCCCGAAGTTCAATTTTCTTCTCTCTCCCTTTTCCTTTTCATCTGAATTGACTATACCGGCTTTTACTGCGAGAGCATCATGAGTGACCTTTTCGATCACTTCAGGAATAAGGAGAAGAGCTTTTTTGTAATTCTTTTCGATGTAATCAAGGAGTTTCGGGTCCCCGATAAGAGCATGTTTAATTATCTCTGCGTATCCGATCTTTAACTCTTTTTCCGGGAGGGTTTTGAGCATTTCAGAATCGCATATTACAAATTCGGGTTGATTGAAGACTCCTACAATATTTTTATAGCCCTCGAAATTAACACCGTTCTTTCCGCCTATTGAAGCATCAACCTGAGCAAGAAGTGTTGAAGCGATAAATCCGAACTTCACTCCCCTCATATATGTGGAGGCTACGAATCCGGTTATGTCGCAAACTATTCCGCCCCCTATTCCGAGAATGAATCCCGAACGGTCGAATCCAATGTCCATAAGTTTTTTGTAAATGTATTCTATAGTATGAAGGGTCTTGTTCTTTTCACCTGTTCCGACCGTTATCACGTCTCCTTTCGGGAATTTTTCTCCATAAAGATTTCTGACATTCTCGTCAGTGATTATTACCACTTGTTTTTCTTTTATAAGCTCTTCTACTGTCGTGAAAGATCTATTTAAATAGATCTTTGAATTACCTGTATTTCCTTTGATTTCCAGAGTTCTCATCTTTACTACCTCACTTGTCTTAAAGTCTATACCTATATGATAATGGTTTTTTATAATCAAGTCTAAATAAAAGTACCTGACTCCATTTAAAAAAAGATCTGTTTAATGTAATATGTTGATAGTAATACAGTGTTTTTTAAGTTAAAAAGGAAGGGAAATGAGAGAAAATAATGAATTAAATCTGGCTGTATTGATCGATGCAGATAATATACCTTATGCGCATGTGAAAGAGATGCTTGATGAGATAGCGAAACTGGGGGTCCCCACCATAAAGAGGATCTACGGGGATTGGACAAAACCAACAGTCGGGGGATGGAAAAAGTCATTACTCGAAAATGCGATCACACCTGTGCAGCAATACAGTTATACCACTGGGAAAAATGCAACCGACTCCGCAATGATAATAGATGCAATGGATATTCTGCATAGTCAGAAGGTGGACGGGTTCTGCCTGGTGTCCAGCGACAGTGATTTTACCAGGTTGGCGACCCGGCTCAGAGAATCGGGGATGACAGTTGTCGGTATTGGAGAAAGGAAGACTCCGAATCCGTTTATTGTTGCCTGTGATAAATTTATCTATATTGAGATCATTGCTAAAAAAGTTAAAGCGACTGCCCCAAGATCAAAGACAAGTCCAGTCAAAGATTCCGGTATTGATAAGATCGATCAGAAATTTATTGAATTAATAAAAACCTCAGTAGAAGATATTGCAGATGATGACGGCTGGGCATTCCTGGCGGAGGTGGGGGGACTTATCATGAAAAAGAAGCCCGATTTTGACCCCCGGAATTACGGGTTCCCGAAACTTACTCCGTTAATAAAATCTTTGAAAAAACATTTTACCGTTGATGAGAGGGACAGCGGCAAAAGGCATATAAAGCACATTTATATCAGAACGAAAAAATAATAGTATATAAATGAGTAAAAGTATTTTAACTTCACTAATATTCTTGTTATTTCTACCGGCTCTTTTGATTGCTGGAGGAGAAAACAACAAAACAGGTGTAAAAGATTTTAAAGTTGAGATAATCAGGTATTACTTCGGGAGGGAGAATATAAGGGTTGTTGTTACCCATGAACAATTGATGTGTGAAACAGCTCTCTCGCTGAACAAAAAGGATTACACACTTGTTAAACGGATCCTGACAAGTGAGGAAATATCGGATCTGAAAGACTTCCTCTCGGAATTTCCTTTAGACAAATTTAGAGAGAGTTATTACAACAAGGGAGTGAAGGACGGGATGCAGATCAGTTTCACCATTAATATAAACGGTATTGAAAAGAATATTTATGTAGCGAATTATTACATTAAAGAATTGGGCGGTCTTGTCTCGGAAGTCACCAAACTTTTATCCATAGATCACCTAAATTACAATAACAAAACAGTTTCCGCAATAATCGAAAAATAATTTCCAAATATCATCCATTTGTTCTCTATGCACAGGCTTTTTTCGTAATTGCTTTTGACTACCACAGCCATCCTTCTGCAGGAGCGGGCACTGCAGGGGGGACTCGTCGAAGATCGATCCCCCCGAAGCCGGCAGTGTTAAGCGGATGAGAACATCCGTAACGTGGAGCGGTGCAGATGATGGCGAGAGCGGTATCACTAATTATCGCATCGAAACATGAATGTTCAAATGAAGAAATAGACGATGGTGGTATCAAAACATGAAATGAATGATTTTTGAGAGGCTTTCTTCCTAATTGAAAATTAACGACAAATATCATATATTTAAACAAATTGTAGATATTTAACGAATTTGTCTGAGGATATGATATGGAAATTGAAAGAATTATTATTGAACTTGAAGTTAATAAAGATATTTTTAAAGGGCTCTTCACCGGCCTTACAGAAGAAGAATATTTATGGAAACCATCTTCTGGTAAATGGTGTCTCCTTGAGATACTCTGTCACCTTTATGATGAGGAAAGGGAGGATTTCAAGTCCCGGACCCGGCATTTGCTTGAGCATCCCCAATCTCCATTTCTTGGGATCGATCCGGCGGCCTGGGTAAAGGAGAGGAAATATATAGGGCAGGATTATGAAGATAAACTGGGGCGCTTTTTAAAAGAACGGAACGAATCGATAGCCTGGCTCCGCTCCCTCGCTGACCCTCAATGGAACAATTCTTATGATCACTCCTCATTCGGAATAATGACAGCAAAAATGTTCCTCTCCAACTGGCTG
>Ga0209013_10002008_pt1 | contig 18651 bp, 17 predicted proteins | sample Cruoilmetagenom2_FD_187291 | JGI IMG/M metagenome (GOLD analysis project Ga0209013, IMG submission 187291) | Oil polluted marine microbial communities from Coal Oil Point, Santa Barbara, California, USA - Sample 2 (SPAdes) (version 2) | ecosystem: Environmental > Aquatic > Marine > Oil seeps ...
ACTTAAAACGACCTCCTTAAATATTCTGAAAAATTGGTACATGCTTAATTATACATATTCTAAAAAATCTGTACAGTCTTTTTTTGAATATTTTTTACATTCTTGTAACAATCATATTACAGAAACATATCAAAACCTTGATATGATAGCATTTTCAAAGAATTGCGAATTATTAATTCGTTAACCGAAATTTTGATTTTTCCCGTTAATTCTTCTACAATATGAAAAGAATGAGGTGGATTAAATGAAAAAGAAGATGCAATATTTTGTTTTTGCACAAATCGTGATTGTTGCATTAATGTTACTAATTTATAAAGAACTGACACTTACCTCTTATATAAACATGTCATTTTTAGTTGGGGGTACGCTCGTTTTCATCGGGTTATTAATTTACATCGTTTCAAACGGATTTTTCGATATTTTTACAATGAGTATGCGAAAAGTTTTTACATTCAGAAAAAACTTAGTGGATACTGATTCCATGCGCGCTCCATCAGAATTGTTGGATTTTCCAACGCTTCCGTTTTTTCAAATTGGAGGCAGTGTTTTAGTTATCATGTTTATTACATTGTTTTTTTATTATTTTGTTTAATTAGTGCTTGATTTCCGACTTTCTTCTATATTATAATGACAAACAAAATATACAAAAAATGCTAAGACAGAGAATAGTACTTTTGAGCAGGAAATCCAGAGAGTCTGTGGTAGGTGAAAACAGATATTTCCTCCAATTGGAATGGACTTTCGAGCATGATTTGCGAATCCGTAATCTCGGTGTAGCTTATCACGTCCCTTCACGTTACGAAGTTAAAGAGGCCAAATTTATTTGGCAATCTGGGTGGTACCACGGATTCACACATCATTCGTCCCTTTTACTAGGGAGAGTGATGTGTTTTTTTATTGGTTTTGTAATAATTCGATAAGGAGGCTCGGTGCTTGCCCGCAGAAAGCGGAGCAGTTTGGTTGAATATCCACAGTAAGATTTAACATAGCCTTTATTTATTCTAAGGAGGAAAAACAGATGAAGAGAATTTTTTCAGGCGTCCAGCCTACAGGTACGGTAACACTAGGTAATTATATCGGTGCTTTCCGTCAATTCACTACATTGCAACATGAATACGATTGTATTTTTTGTATCGTTGATCAACATGCGATTACAGTACCACAGGACAGATTAGAGCTACGTAGAACAATTCGTTCATTAGCAGCGCTATATTTGGCTGTTGGTATCGATCCTAAGAAAGCGGTTCTCTTTATCCAATCAGAAGTTCCCGCGCATGCTCAAGCAGGTTGGATGATGCAATGTATCTCATATATCGGTGAACTTGAACGAATGACTCAATTCAAAGATAAATCTGCTGGTAAGGATGGCGTATCTGCTTCCTTGTTAACTTACCCACCACTTATGGCAGCCGATATCCTCCTTTATCAAACGGATATCGTGCCTGTAGGTGACGATCAAAAGCAGCATGTTGAGTTAACGCGTGACTTAGCAGAACGTTTTAACAAACGCTTTAATGATGTTCTAACAATTCCTGAAATCCGACTACCGGTAAATGGAGCCCGAATTAAGTCACTTCAAGATCCACTTAAGAAAATGAGTAAATCAGATCCAAACAAAAAAGGCACCATTTCTTTACTGGATTCTCCAAAAGAAATAGAGAAAAAAGTAAAAAGTGCCGTAACTGATTCTGATGGAGTTGTAGCGTACGATGTAGACAACAAACCTGGTGTATCCAACTTGTTAACGATTGAAGCTGCGTTAACAGATGTTACAATCGAATCGTTAGTAGTAAAATACAATGGAGTTGGTTACGGGGACTTCAAAGCATCTGTTGCGAATGCAATCATTGACCATCTGACACCGATTCAAGAGAGATATGAAGCGCTATTGGTTTCTGACGAATTAGATGCCATTTTGGACGAAGGAGCAGCAAAAGCAAATGCTCTAGCTTCAAAAACACTTAAAAAAATGGAGAACGCGATGGGCCTGGGTAGAAAACGATAATGGTTAACACAGTAAAAGACCCGACAAACAGTGCGAAATCTGGTGTTTGTATAACAAATCGCCAGACCGTCTGCCATCTATAGCCGAGTGAAAAATAATTCATATATAAAAGAATTTGTAATAGGCTCATCACTATGAATATGTAACTGATTCCAAACAACAACCATTTAATCATATTAAGCACCCTTTTACACTACTATATGAATACAAGGGTCTCTATTAGTCCTGTAACTGATATTTTCCATAATAAAAAAGCTTCATCTCGATAGGAGATGAAGCTTTTTTGATTAAATTATTTTATTGGTGCATCAGCAGATACTGCTACAGTATCCCAGCCTTGTTTTGAGCCAACTGCGATATCATAGTTAAGAACACGGTTGTTAGCAGCTGTTAAAGTATAACGGAATAGTGTTGGAATTACTGGAAGTTCTTCATTCATAAGTGTTTGCCAATCTTTGTATACTTGTTGACGATATTCTGTATCAAATGCTTTTTCAGAAACACCTGCTGCTAGAAGCTCATCGTTTTTCTCGTTAGTCCAACGAGTGTAGTTGAACATCGCTTTTCGACCATATAAGCCTTCCATATCGATGTCAGAACCAGTACCCCAAGCAGCTTGGTAGATATCGATTGCTGGGTCATTCGCTTCAACGCGATCATAGAATGAGTTGAACTCATGTAAACGACCTTCTAACAATTCAACCTTGATACCTACATCAGCCCAGTTTTGAATGTAGTGAAGAGCTAATGGTTCAGCAATATCAGAACCTGACATGTTTGCAAACGTTAATTTGAATTCTTTACCATCTGGATCTTCTACAAAACCATCATCATTTGTATCTTTATAGCCAGCTTCAGCTAACAATTCTTTTGCTTTTTCTGGATTATATTCGATTGCTTTTGCATCGAAGTCATGGTAACCAGGGAAAGACGGTGGAATTAATGTTGTAGCTGGGAAACGTAAACCGTGGTACATTTTCTCCCCTACCGGTTCGTTGTTAAGAGCTACAGCCATTGCTTGACGTAATAATTTGTTTTCAAGTTTAGGATTGCCCATAACGTTTTCTTCTTTTGTAGCATCCCATTTACCAAGGTTAAACCCAATGTAAGTGTACGCTAAATCGATTTGACCAAGTAATTCTACGTTTTTAAGTTCTTTTGCAGATAAATATTGATCTGTTGGAACGCTTGCAATATCAATATCTCCAGTTTCCAAAGCATTTACTGCTACGCTTGGAGATACAACTTTAAGTACGATTGAATCTAGTGCAGGAGCACCTCTCCAGTAATCATCATTGCGTACGAATTCAACAGACTCACCTGGTACCATTTTGTTTACTTTGAATGGACCAAAGCCGATTGGAGTTGTACGGATTTTGTCAGATTCTATGATTTCAGCAATTGACATGTCACCTAAGTAATGACGTGGTGCTGGGTATGCCCAGAAACCTGTTGTTAGAGATGGGCTAGCCACATTAAATGAAATTGTAAGTGTTTTCTCATCTTTTACTTCAATACCAGAAATGGTATCTGCTGTACCAGCATGATATGCTTCCATTCCTACAACCTCTGGAATTAATCCAGAATAGCGAGAACCTTCATAGTCTGGATGACCAAGTAACTCATAAGCATAAAGTAAGTCATCTGCTTTTACTGGTTCGCCATCGTGCCAATTTACATTATCTTTAATTGTTACAGTGATTGCTTTGTTATCTTCAGACATTTCAAATGTTGCAGGACCTTCGTTTGTAATTTCATAATCTCCATTAATGTATAGCAAACTTTCATCGAAGAACTGAAGAACTTCTGCATCCGGTTGACCTGTGTAGAATACATAGTTTAATGTACCTTCAAATGGTGTATCTGAGATTAAACCAAAGTTTAATGATCCACCTTCAATTGCGTCACCAGTTGCTGAAACCGCAGTTGGGAAAGCAAGTTCCATTTTCGGTTCGTCTTTATCTTTATCCTTGTCCTTACTGTCACTACCTTCTTCTTTGTCGCTTGTACAAGCTGCTAAAAATGCACTTAGTACCAAGATCAAGCTAAGTAACCACAACAAATTCTTCTTGTTCATCTTTTTTCCTCCCTTTTTATGTTAATCTTTGTCTCGCATCAGCCGCACGTTTTAACGCTTGACCGATGAAATTTATACACAGCATGATTACTAAAATCAGTAATGATGCAGGTAACCAAACCCACCACTTATTTTGAATAACTTCTGGATTCGAAGCATATGAAACTAATGTCCCAAGCGATGGAACAGTTTCAGGTAAACCAAATCCAAGATAAGTTAATCCCGTTTCAATCCCAATATTACCGGCTAACGTTAACGTCATATTTACGATAATAATGGAGCTCAAGTTGGGTAACACTTCAAACATGATAATCTTCCAGTTTGGGGTACCTAACGTTTTTGAAGCATTCACATAATCCAGTTCTCGTTCAGCAAGTGTTTTCGAACGTATTAATCGCGCTTTTCCTGTCCATAAGAAAATGGACATAATAGCGATAAATACTGGTACATTAAACACTGGAACGACCGTAATTAAAACGATTACGATCATCAAGAATGGTAAAATGATGATAAAATCGATGATACGCATAATCACATTATCTATAAAGCCACCGAAGTAGCCTGAGATTAATCCCACCGTTAAACCGATTAGACCGGAAATTAACGTGATGACAACCCCAATGGTAATGGAGTTTTTTGCTCCGATGATTAACGTTCCGAAAATGTCTCGACCACCATAATCGGTACCAAGCCAATTATCAGCCGACGGTTTCGCATAAATATTAAACATATCAATTCTATTAATTTTATCTAAGTCTAGCAGGTATGAACCTACGTAAACTGTCAGTAGAATTGCAGATAATAGGATTAAAGAAAATAACGCCATTTTGTCATTTTTAACTTCACGCCACATCGTTTTGCCTAATGATGTATGGGTCGTTTTTGGTTGCATGCTATCTGTAACTGGTTTTTCATTTCCCATATTAACTGTCATTTTTCTCTCTCCAATCTAGTATCATCAATCAATTCGAATTCGTGGGTCTACCCAACTTAAGATAAGATCCGATAACATGGTGCCTACAATGGCAGCGGCTCCGGAAATTAACACAAGCATGTTGACCACACTAAAATCTCGTGAACTAATTGATGTTAGGAAGAGTTGACCTAACCCTGGATAACTAAAGATGGACTCTAAAAATATGGAACCTCCAATTAAACCTGTAATTTCATAACCTAAGAAAGCTGCTATTGGTAACAATGAGTTACGGAAAATGTGTTGTGTATAAACTTTACGTTCCGGTACTCCTTTTGATCGTGCAGTTTTCACAAAGTCCTTAATTTTAGTATCAATGATTTCATTTCGCAAGTATTGAATGGTTCCAAATGTAGCAAGTAAAGCTCCTGCCATTGTTGGCAAGACAAGATGTTCAGCTTTACTTAACACAAATTCAAGTGTTCCTTTGTCGGCGCGTATATCGACGGATCCTCCTATTGGGAACCATTGCAGTGTAAAGCCGAAAATAAACAGAATCAATAAGGCAAAAACGAATAACGGTGTGGCAAATGCAAGGTAGTTATACCAAACAATTACCTTATCAGCCCAGGAATCGGTCCACCTTCCCGCTATGATCCCTAGTGGAATAGCAATCAAATAACTAACAATTAATATACTTGCTGATAATAAAAGCGTATTGCCCACACGATCACCAATTAAATTCGTTACTTTCTGTTGATACACAGCAGATTTCCCAAAATCACCTTGAACGACATTACCAATCCAGCGACCATATTGCTCATGCCATGGATCGTTCAGTCCTGCTTTTTCTCGAAGTTCGACAATACGTTCCGCATCAACTTGTGGTCCCATTTGACCCCTCAAGGCATCCCCGGGCATTGATTTTGCTAAGAGAAAAATTAGAACACTGAGTATGAATAGTTGAGGAATCATAATCAATGTTCGACGTAAAAGAAATTTCAACATTGGTATGTCCCCCTATTGCATCGCAACTGAATGCGTGTCTGATATTTTCTTTAATCCAAATGAACGACCATCTTTATCGAAAAATTGATCTTTTGTTTGACGATACTCATCAGCAATTTGCTTTCGAATGAGTGTTTTTTCTTTACGATTTGCTGTCTCCATTTCTGGAATGGCAGCAATTAAGCGTTTCGTGTAAATGTGTTGTGGATCGTTGTAAATTTCTTCACTGGTACCCTCTTCAACAAATTGACCACGATACATGATGCCCATACGGTCACACATATGGCGTATAATACCTAAATCATGACTAATAAATAAGTATGTTAAGTTAAACTCTTTTTGGATATCTTGCATAAAGTTTAATACTTGAGCTTGGACCGACACATCTAATGCTGAAACGGGCTCATCCGCAATAATCAATTTTGGATTTAACATAAGTGCACGCGCTATACCGATTCGTTGACGTTGTCCACCTGAAAATTCATGTGGATACTTGTAAATAGCTTCAGGATTCAAACCAACTCTTTCGATGACAAACTGTACACGTTTACGTTCTTCCTCTGGCGATAAACGTTCGAAATTCCGAATTGGTTCAGCCACAATATCAAGCACTCGTTTACGAGCATTCAATGAAGAGTAAGGATCTTGGAAAATCATTTGGATGTCTTTCGTATACTTGCGGCGCTCTCCTCTAGATAACTGAGCCAAATCTGTTCCATTAAATAATATTTCACCTGACGTAGCTTTATTTAGACCGATAATTGTGCGACCTGTAGTCGTTTTACCACAACCCGACTCTCCTACTAACCCGTACGTTTCCCCCGGTTGAAGTTCAAAGCTCACACCGTCTACTGCTCGTACATGATCAACTACTGTGCGGAAAAAACCTCCACGGATTGGATAATGAATTTTTAAATCGTTTACTTTAAGCAAGGACATAGTGTTTTTCTCCTGTTTTACCTTCTGGAAAGTAGAAATTATGGTAGCACGAGCAACGCACCCAATGATTAGGTTCTACTTCTTCTAAGAGGGGATTTTCTTGATGTTGTTCCTCATCGATCCATCCGATTCGAGGAGCAAAACGGCAACCAGTTCTCTTTAAATTTTGAATTGATGGAACAACGCCATCAATTACATGTAAACGACTTTTATTTGAAATATTACTTGGGATTGAATTGAGTAACGAACGGGTATAAGGATGTAACGGATTTTTTAATATCGTATCTACATCAGCTACTTCTACAATCTGACCAGCATACATAACAGCTACACGATCGGCCATTTCAGCGACTACGCCTAAATCATGTGTAATTAAAATGATCCCGGCTTTCGTATCTTCTTGCAGTGTCTTCATCAAATCCATAATCTGTGCTTGTATCGTTACATCAAGTGCAGTTGTTGGCTCATCTGCAATTAACAGCTTTGGATCACATGCTAGTGCAATAGCAATAACAACACGTTGTCTCATACCACCCGACAATTCATGTGGATATTGCTTGTACACTCGCTGTACATTTGGTATACCTACTTTTTCAAGTAACTCAAGTGTTCTCTTTTTGCGTTGACTCCCCGAATACTTTGTATGATACTTCATGGACTCTTCAATTTGCTTTCCAATTCGCACTAATGGATTTAGTGCCGTCAAAGGATCTTGAAAAATCATACCAATATCATTCCCACGAATTTTATTCAAATTGCCATCACTTAAACGTAATAAGTTTTGATTTTTATAATTTACCTCGCCATCTAGTTTTGTTCTTTCTTTTTGATGAAGACCCATGATCGACAGTGCCAGAGCACTCTTTCCACAACCAGATTCTCCTACAATTGCTAGAACTTCATTCTCATTCACCGTTAAAGTTACATCATCTACTGCTGCATAGTAATTTTCTTTAATTCTAAATGAAGTTGATAGATTACGAATGTTTAACACTGGATTCCCCAAATTAACGCCTCCTCCATGTTGATCAATCTAAGATGCATACGCAAGAATAATGATTCATTGTTCAGAAAAGTCTAACACTTTTAAAAAATATACAATAATTTTCCTAATGTTACAACAATTATTTTTTTATTAAATTTTCATTCGACTATTTCCATAAATATTTACATAGTATTTCTTACTTTTTAAAATTATATCTTTATAATTATCTACGGAATAATTATGCTAATTACTACTATATTTCTGTTTCAGCATTTTATTCATTTTTTTAAGAAAAGCGCAAAGCGCCACTCTAGCCCTACGACGGTGCTGGAAGGGTCCATTCGAAAGCTCGCTTTCGCATGAGAGCCTGAAGCTTAGGTGCGGGCTGGCGCTTGGAGCTAGACATAATAACACCAGGAATTATATACTTTCTTGTCTTTCCAGAAAAACTAGGCAAGTGCGCCCGTCCTTTAAAAAGGTATTGCTGAATCATGAAGGGAGTATAGGTCGCTCTGGACGCCTTACTGCTGCACCATGGTCTATTAATTAAAAAGCGTATGGGTTATATGACTTCGTCATTTTGCCCATACGCTTTTATTCCAGACCATCCTGCGGCGGGTGTACGTCCGTCGCTCCCTTAATTCCTCGATATGCACAGTGATTTTGATTTGGGTAATGAATGTATAGATGCCTTCCTTTAACGGTCAGTAAGTCGAAGATGGAATTTCAACCTCCCAACGCTTCCTATATTTCGATACTCTCTGGTAATATTTCACGCTAATTTTCATTTATTATCCTACCTTAAAGGAAGTCTATAATCCGCTCACATTTATTGATGAAAACGTAAATTAGCCAAACAAACAAAGAAATTCTATACTGAATTAAACAGTTGCAATATACCTAGGCAAAACCAGCGTAGGCGCCTTTCTTGTGGTAGCCGGAGCGAAAGACGGCTGTGAACTTTCTGCCTGGCTTCTCGCGGGAGTCATCCACAAAGCGCCGAAGCGGTATTCAAGGAATACAATTAGTCCAGTCAATCATGGTGAACTTTTTCAGTGTTCTATTTAGGATAGGAAGTGCTTTCAATATAGGGTTCTGCAGTCTTGAATTTTAAATTTTTCTTATCTTTTTAAAAAACCACTAAACAATTGAATGTTTAGTGGTTTTTTGTCATTAAGAATTAACTTTTTTTAAGACGATTGAAGCATTGTGCCCGCCAAAGCCGAGTGAATTACTCATGGCATATGCTATCTCTTTTTTACGTGATGCATTTGCAACATAGTCTAAATCACAGATTGGATCCGGATTTTCTAAGTTCATTGTAGGTGGCAACACATTATCTTGAATCGCAAGCGCTGTGAAAATTGCTTCAATCCCACCAGCAGCTCCAAGTAAATGACCCGTCATTGACTTGGTTGAACTCATTGCCAACTTATATGCGTGTTCGCCGAATACTGATTTAACTGCCAATGTTTCGAACTGATCGTTATATGGTGTGCTCGTACCATGTGCATTTATATAGTCAATTGCCGATGGTTCAATTTCTGCATCTGAAAGTGCTTGTTCCATTGCTCTTGCTGCACCTTCTCCTTCTGGAGCGGGGGCAGTAATATGATGAGCGTCTCCAGTTGAACCATATCCTACGATTTCGGCATATATTTTTGCTCCACGAGCTTTTGCATGTTCATACTCTTCTAAAATGACAATACCTGAACCTTCACCAATTACAAACCCATCGCGATTTGCATCAAATGGGCGTGAAGCCGTATTCGGATCTTGATTAAGTGTAAGTGCTGTGTTCGAACAGAAACCTGCAACCGACATATTTGTAATCGGGGCTTCAGCACCTCCAGTAATCATGACATCCGCATCGCCACGTTGCACTACTTTAAATGCATCGCCAATAGAGTTAGTACCTGAAGCACAAGCCGTAACTGTACATGAATTCATCGCTTTGGCACCAAAATGAATCGATACTTGTCCGGCTGCCATGTCAGGAATCATCATCGGAATAAAGAATGGACTTACCCGACGATACCCGCGATCAAGAAAAGTTCTAAATTGCGCTTCGTATGTTTCCATACCACCAATACCTGAACCAATCCATACACCTGTACGTAGACCAAGCTCAGGGGTTATATCTAAGTTTGCATCTTTTACAGCCATGATCGATGAAGCTAATGCAAAATGCGTAAAGCGATCCATCTTGCGTGCATCTTTGCGTTCAATATAAGTCTCAATTTCAAAATCTTTAACTTCAGCAGCAATTTTTGCTGGGAAATCGTCCGGATTGACGCGTGTCATTGGTCCAATACCTGATTTACCTTCTAAAATACCTGCCCAAGTTGTTTCAATATCATTACCAAGCGGGGTTACCGCTCCTATGCCTGTTATTACAACACGACGCTTTGTCATGATTTTATTCTCCCCTCAAATATAAACTAAATTTCAAGTACAAGAGATTGTGATTCAACCTCAATCTGCAAGAGTGGTTATAACTCATATTCCAAATAACTGTACAAGTTAAAGCCCAGATTATTTACCCCATTTTAAACAGATTGCTCCCCAGGTTAAGCCGCCACCAAAGCCGACCAATACAACCACATCATCGTCTTTTACTTTGCCATTTAATACTTCTTCTTTTAATGAAATTGGAATGGAAGCTGAAGAAGTGTTGCCGAATTGATTGATCGTTTTAGACATTTTTTCTTCAGGTAAACCAAGACGTTGTCTCGATGCCTCCATAATTCGAATATTAGCTTGATGCGGAACTAAGAAATCTACATCTTCTTTTGAAAGTCCAGCTTTTGTAATGACACTTTCTGCCGACTCACCCATTTGACGAACGGCAAATTTGAATACTTCACGGCCATTCATTTCAAGATAAGGACCATTTTGGAGTAAATGTTTACCACCTGAACCATCAGCACCAAGTTCAAAGGACAATATACCTCGACCTTCAGAAACCTTACCAATGACAACTGCTCCCGCTCCATCTCCAAACAATACTGCCGTATTTCGATCTTCGAAGTTAGTGATTTTTGTCAGTTTCTCAACTCCAACTACTAGGACATATGGATAGGTGTCAGATTCAACAAATTGCTTAGCCGTAATCACGCCGTACATAAAACCTGCACAAGCCGCAGAGATATCCATCGCTGCCGCATTGATTGCGCCAAGTTTATGTTGGATCATTGTAGAGACACTTGGAAAAGGCATGTCTGGTGTTACAGTCGCCACTAAAATCAATCCGATTTGACTTGCATCTATTCCTGCATCTTTAATTGCTTCTTTAGCAGCTTCAAAAGCCATATCTGAAGTATCAACATCATCGCTCGCATATCTTCTCTCTTCGATACCAGTGCGTGTACGAATCCATTCATCCGATGTATCCATATGTTTTTCCAAATCAAAGTTTGTCACAATTTTTTCTGGTGTGTATCTTCCTAAACCAATTATCCCAGCATTCATGAACCAACCCTCATTCCCATTGTTATCTTCTATTAGTACCTGGTAACAATAATAACGAATTCTTTTGCATTTATCAACACATCGACATGAAATAGTCAAATTTCTCTAGTGAAGTACAAAAGAAACTTTATTACACTGGACGCGATATGGTATGATGTTCAAAGTAAATAGTCTGCTTAGAGGTGAAATCACATGAAATTTGTTTTTACATTTATTTGGTCATTCTTTCTAATATCCATGTTAAATTACGTTGTTAGTTCGATTAATGCTGTACCATTTGACTTCGTATTAGGTGCCATTGTTTCAGTTGTTGTAACGATTCTTATCTTCGTTATTTCTGCAATCATCCCTAACGACCCAGTGGTTCACGAAAGCCATTAATTAATACAATAAAAAACGGTTTCTGCAAAGGGCAATCCATTGCAGAAACCGTTTTTTCTATTTTTGTGTTACAACTGGTTTTCCATTCACTAGCGTAATTTCAACATTACTCCCTGGGAGAATCTCCCCGCCTAGTAAAGCCTTCGCAACAGCAGTTTCCACATGTCGCTGAATAAAGCGGCGCAATGGTCTAGCTCCAAATGCAGCATCCGTACCTTCTTCAACAACCCAATCAATTAATTCTTTTGAGAAAGTTAGGTTGATTTCTTGTTCTTCTAATCGATTAGTCAGTTGATTGAAGTACTTCTCTGTGATGGATATAAAATGTTCCCCTTTAAGCGAGTGAAATAAGACAATCTCATCCATCCGATTTAATAATTCAGGTTTGAAATGCGCTCGAAGTGATGACATGACCAACTCTTCAGCTTGTTCATTGTCATCAAGTAAATACTGAGACCCTATATTTGAAGTTAAGATGACCACAGAATTCGAGAAGGATACTACACGACCTTGACTATCCGTAATTCGACCGTCGTCCAATAGTTGGAGTAAAATATTGGCCACATCTGGATGTGCTTTTTCTATTTCATCCAGTAAGACAACAGAATACGGATTACGTCGTACAGCCTCCGTCAACTGTCCACCTTCTTCATAGCCAATATATCCTGGAGGTGCCCCGACCAAGCGGGAAACACTATGTTTCTCCATGTATTCAGACATGTCAATGCGAATGAAATGATCTTCCGAATCAAATAAATTGGCTGCTAATGCTTTTGCCAATTCGGTTTTCCCTACACCTGTTGGACCTAGGAATAAAAAGGAACCAATGGGCTTTGTCGAATCTTTAATTCCAGCACGTGCACGCCATACTGCTTCAGTTACAAATTGGACGGCTTGTTCTTGACCTACTACGCGTTCTTGTAAGGTCTCTTTTAAGCGAAGAAGTTTATCACGTTCGCCTTCTAGCAATTTTGTTACGGGAATGCCAGTCCATCTTGCCACAATAGAAGCAATTTCTTCTGCAGTTACTTCTTCACGCAATAAACGATTTTCGCCGCTAGTTTCCAATGAAGTTTCTAGTTCAGCAATCTCTTTTTCAAGCATCGGAATTTTGCCATGACGAAGTTCTGCTGCTTTATTTAAGTCGTAACGGTTTTCTGCATCTTCTAAATTACGACGATATTCATCGAGTAATTCTCTCTTTTTTTGGATATGTTGGAGTGATTCCTTCTCATTCTTCCATTGATTACGCATGGATTCACTTGAAGTCTTTAATGAATCGAGTTCGTGTCGCAGATTTGATAAACGGTTTTGGCTTGCTTGATCTTTCTCTTTCATTAATGCTTGCTCTTCTATTTCAAGTCGCATGATTTTCCGTGTCACTTCATCGAGTTCTTGTGGCATCGAATCAATTTCAGTACGAATCATCGCACAAGCTTCGTCCACTAAATCAATTGCTTTATCGGGTAAGAATCGTTCGGTCAAATAACGATCTGCTAATTGTGCAGCTGCCACAATCGCACGGTCATGAATGCGTACAGCATGATGCAATTCAAATCGTTCTTTTAAGCCTCGCAATATTGATACCGCGTCTTCTACTGATGGCTCACGAACTAACACTTGTTGGAATCGACGTTCAAGTGCTGCATCCTTTTCAATATACAGTCGGTATTCATCCAGAGTTGTTGCGCCAATACAATGAAGTTCTCCACGAGCTAACATCGGTTTCAACATATTACCGGCATCCATTGCTCCATCTGATTTTCCTGCACCGACAATGGTGTGGAGTTCATCGATGAACAGGATGATGCGTCCTTCACTGTCTTTCACTTCTTTCAATACCGCTTTCAAACGTTCTTCAAATTCACCACGATATTTGGCTCCCGCAATTAATGAACTCATATCTAGCTCGAAAATATCTCGCTCTTTTAGGCCTTCAGGGACATCTTTCCGGACAATCCGTTGTGCTAATCCTTCCACAATTGCCGTTTTTCCAACTCCAGGTTCTCCAATTAGAACAGGGTTGTTTTTGGTCTTTCTAGAAAGAATTCGGATGACGTGACGGATTTCTTGATCTCGGCCAATAACCGGATCCATCTTTCCAATCCTCGCTTGCTCTACTAAATTACGACCATATAACTCAAGTGGACTTTTTTGTTCTTGCTGTTGCATATATATCTCACCTCATAGTTTGACCTTTTTTGACTAATTATTTTTATTATAGAATGCTTGTGGGAAATTTGTAAAGAAATGTGACTGGATTATTCATAAAGTGGATATAAAAAAACTCCACTGACTGTTCATATAAAACAGTCAGTGGAGTATCATTCTTTTTATCGTACACCGAGTGCCATTTTGGCATACCGGGACATATTATCTTTTGACCAAGTTGGAGTCCATACAATTTTGACATCCACTTCTTTTACTTCTGGCAATTCATATAAAGCTGTTTTAACCATGTCGACAATCATGGGTCCCATTGGACAACCCATTGATGTTAATGTCATTGTTACTACTCCAAAACCGTCTTCCGTTAATTCCACATCGTAGACAAGCCCAAGGTTCACAATATCAATTCCAAGCTCTGGGTCGATTACAGTTTCTAATGCACCCATCATGCTATCGCGCATATCTTGATCCATGTTCATACCCCTTTCTACTTCTTAAGTTCCATCATAACAAATCCAGCTTATAGAGACAAATAGTGTGCAATGAAATTTGTTGCAGTTAGCATCCCTTTTCTTGAAACTGCATGACCTGCTTTTTTATCCGTCATAAATTGAAAACGTTCTGGATCCTGTATATACATATTTTTCATTTCATTAAAAAATGAAAAGGTTGGTTCATATGGTACTGTATTGTCCTGTATCCCGTGCCAAAAGAACACCGGGCGTCCATTTAAAGCCTCTGGATTCAAGGTAATATCAAAATTACTTAACGTTTCTAACATTTGTTTACGTTCGATATCAGTAATTGGTAGTTTGAAGCCACCCGCTTCAAATTGAGCCATCTGAGCTTCTGCTAAATATACATAGCTTGGAGAACCCATCATGACTGCAGCCGAATCAATCCATGGGTATACATTTAAACAGCCTAATGTTTCAATACCGCCCATTGACGTACCTGCAAGCCCAATTTTGGTGTCTTTTCCTATTAAATGCCTGTGAGTTAGTTCTTTATGTAGGACATTTACTTCTTCGATCGTTGTCAAAATGGTTTCCCAAAATCGTAATGACAATTGTACTTCATCTAAGGATTCATCACGTTCGCCGTGTAAATGGGCATCCGGTAACAAAACACGCATCCCTTTTTCAGCTAATTGATATGCGTAGTGAAGGTTATGTTCTTTCGCACTTGTGAAACCATGAAGAAATATCACGATAGGAATTTGTTCATCTTTATCCATTTCTTTATATACATGTAACAACGGGATATTTCCCCAATGCTCATTTTCTACTATCATGTTCTCCACATCCTTCACATCTATTCATTATTATCGTAGCAAAATAGTTTATAAAGTTCAAAAAAAACATTGATTTTTTTGACGAAAGGTTGTAAGTGGCGATACACTTTATATTAAGAGAGAAAGGAGCATGAAACAATGCAACCACATTTAATAGTTTTAGACTTGGATGGAACTTTATTGACTGACGAAAAAATCATTTCAGAAAAAACTTTACATACGTTATTTAAGGCGAGAGAACAAGGGCATGAAATTATGATCGCAACAGGAAGACCATACCGAGCTAGCGAAGTATATTACCATCAACTTAAAATGCAAACCCCCATTGTTAATTTTAATGGAGCATTTATTCATCATCCGAATGATCATAAGTTCAATCCGATTCATGAACCTATTAATTTAAACGTGGTCAATGAAGTTATTGATGCCGTTCATGACTTTAAATTTCATAATATTATTGCTGAAGTTATGGATGATGTGTATCTTCATCATCATGACGAAAAACTGCTGGATATCTTTAGTTTCGGTAAACCTCAAGTGACCACCGGGGATATTCGTCGTTACTTGAAAACAGATCCAACAAGTTTGCTCATCCATGCTGAAGAACAGGAAGTTGCTGGAATCAGGCAACATTTGCAGGATGTCCATGCGGAGGTAATTGATCACCGACGATGGGGTGCGCCATGGCATGTAATCGAAATCGTGCGCAGTGGTCTTAATAAAGCTGTTGGCTTATCTCATGTTTCAAAACACCTAAATATTCCACAAGATCGAATTATTGCATTTGGCGACGAAGATAATGATTTGGAAATGATTGAATATGCGGGAACGGGTGTTGCAATGGGCAATGCCATTTCACCACTTAAAGACATTGCCAATGAAGTAACTGCATCTAATAATGAAGATGGTATTGCAGAATTCTTAATTAAGAAGTTAAAATTATGAAAAATAGAAATTAGGGGGATTTAAAATGAGAATATTTGCTGACAGTGCTTGTGATCTACCGAAATCCTATTTCGATACAAATTCAGTTACTCTAATTCCATTGCGCGTGCAAATCGATCAGACTGAATATTTGGACATCATGACCATCGATTCCACTCAGGTCTTCTCAGAAATTCGACAAGGTAAACAACCGAAAACGTCGCAAGCTTCACCCGAGCAATTTATCACGTTGTTTGAAGAACTTGCCAAGTCTGGGGAAGAAGGGCTGTATATCTCTTTTTCATCTGAGCTTTCCGGAACACATAACACCGCTGTAATGATACGTGATCAAGTAAAAGAAGAATATCCAGAATTAAAGTTAACAATTATTGATTCAAAATGTGCCTCTCTTGGGTATGGTTTCCTTATACAGGAAGCCGCACGTTTGAACGCGGCAGGCGAGTCGTTAGAAAAAGTTGTAGATATCATACGCGTTAAAGCGAAACATGTGGAACATTTATTTACAGTTGAGGATTTAGACTACATGGCTCGAGGCGGACGTGTATCGAAGACAAGTGCCGTAATCGGTGGATTACTAAATATCAAGCCTCTCCTACATGTGGAAGACGGTAAACTTATTCCTATTGAAAAATTAAGGGGTCGTAAAAAGGTAATGAAGCGCATGATTGAATTAATGGAAGAACGTGGAGATCGTCTGTCTGAGCAAACCATTGCTATTTGTCATGGTGACGATGAGGCGTTTGCTCTTGAAGTGAAAGCATTGATTCAAGAAACGTTTAATCCGAAACAAATTGATATTCATATGATTGGATCCGTAATTGGTGCTCATGTTGGACCTGGAACATTAGGTGTGTTCTTTTTAAATCAATTGTAGATAGAAAAGCGGAAAGCGCCAATCTAGCTCGACACCGGTGCTGGAAGAACCGAATCGAAAGCCTGCTTTCGCTTGAGGATCTGAAGCTAAGGTGCGAGCTGGCGTTTGTAGCTAGACAACCATAAGAAACGGAGCGTGCGTGCATGAAAAAAATTGTCGTAATCGGAGCTGTCGCTGGAGGAGCCACAGTCGCTTCCCAAATTCGGTATTACGATCAAGGAGCACAAATTGTCATCTTCGACCAAGATGAAACGATGTCCTACGGTGCGTGTGGGATGCCTTATTTTATTAGCGGAGAAATTGAACAAGCAGATCACTTGATTGCCGCAACGCCCGAAGAATTTAAAAGCAAAAAAAATATTGACGTTTACTTACAACACCGTGTAACAAATATCGACCGTCAGCGGAAAGTGATTGAGGTATTCAACATCCAAACACAGCAATCCTTTGAAGAATCTTTTGACGCACTTATCCTTTCCCCTGGTGGGACGCCGATTGTTCCAGAAACACCTGGGCTAGAAAGTACAAGCATGTTTAGTTTGCGAAATTTTAGTGACATGAAAAGAATCCATGACTATATCCAGAATGAAACACCAAAAAGTTGTATAATCGTTGGTGCTGGTTTTATTGGCCTTGAGATGGCAGAAAGTTTCACTAAACTTGGATTGACCGTTTCCATTGTAGAAAAATCACCCCAAGTGATGAACATTATGGATGTTGATTGTTCCAAATGGGTTGAGCAGGAACTTCAAAATCAACATGTACATGTATTTAAAAACACTTTCATAACCAACGTTAATGGACGAAAGATTGAACTTGATAATGGAGAAACAATAGAAGCAGACTTCATCTTAATGAGCATCGGTGTTGCTCCAAGTACAGAATTAGCTAAAAAAGCTAAATTGACGATTGGTGAAACCAAAGGCATAAAGACCAATGAATTTATGCAAACGAATGATCCTTTTATCTATGCAATCGGCGATGCCGCAGAAAACATTGATTTCATTACTGGTTCGGCAAAACGCGTGCCTTTGGCATGGCCAGCTCATAGGCAAGCATACATTGTTGCTAAGCATATTACTGGTGAAAAAATCCCTTTTAAAGGATTACTGGGCACATCCATCTGCAAAGTGTTCTCCCAATCCGTTGCTCTCACTGGGTTAAATAAAAGAACATTAACGGACCGGAACATTTCATTTGAAACAATTGTCCAAAAAACCAAGTCTAATGCTGGCTACTATCCTGACCATGCCGAACTGTATTTAGTTATCCATTTCGATCCAGCGACTCGAAAAGTTTTAGGTGCTCAAGCTGTCGGTGGTAAGGGCGTGGACAAACGAATCGACGTTTTATCAACCGCTATCTATGCAGGGCTTACAATGGATGATTTACAAGCACTTGAACTAGCCTATGCCCCTCCCTACTCTTCGCCAAAAGATCCGGTGAATATGGTTGGCTATCGTGCAACATAAGAAAAGCGGAAAGCGCCGCTCTAGCTCGACACCGGTGCTGGAAGAACCGAATCGAAAGCCTGCTTTCGCATGAGGATCTGAAGCTTAGGTGCGAGCTGGCGCTTGGAGCTAGACATAA